>Ga0164290_1000157_pt1 | contig 260053 bp, 260 predicted proteins | sample Micstemetagenome_FD_108782 | JGI IMG/M metagenome (GOLD analysis project Ga0164290, IMG submission 108782) | Contaminated culture microbial community from soil near Moab, Utah, USA - Microcoleus steenstrupii SON62 (Illumina Assembly) | ecosystem: Environmental > Terrestrial > Soil > Soil crust... | reverse complement strand
CTTGCGGGAGGGGCAGCGAGACTTGCGAGCTTGCTCGTTAGTCGCAGCGGGGTGGGCTACCGCACCGTCGCTGCCCACCCCCGACCCCTCCCGCAAGCGGGAGGGGAGAGGAACCGTCCGCAATCGGTCGAAACCGGCCCTCGCGGCTCAATTCGCGGCGAAGAGCTTGGTCCCCGCAACCCCGACGACGATCAGCAGCATGAAACCCGCCTGCACCAAACTCACCTTTTCGCCGAACAGGATCGTTCCGCCGATGATGACGCCGACCGCGCCGAGGCCGGTCCAGATCGCATAGGCGGTGCCCGCGGAGATTTCGCGCATCGCAAGCGCGAGCAGCGCCATGTTGAGGAAACTGAGCGCGATCGGCACGATCGACGCCTGCCAGGTGCCGAGCGTCGCGGCCCATTTCAGGCTGAGCGCCCAGCAGATTTCGGTGAATACAGCGATGGCGAGGATGATCCATCCCACGGGGCGCGTCCTTTCGGGTCGGCGGGCTCGTGGGACAAGCGCGGGCCGGAAACCCGAAAGAGGCCATGCGCGCCGGGGCTGATAGACCGCCGGGCGCAGGCTGGCAAGCCTGTCAGCCGTCGGCGAGGAAAGCGAGCAGGTCGCCCGTCAGGCGTTCGACATGAGTGAGCGGGAGGCCGTGCGGCGCGCCTTCGTAAACCTTGAGCGTCGCCTGCGGCAGCAGCGCCGCGGTCGCCTGTGCGGTCAACGCCAGCGGCGCCGAGACGTCGCGGTCGCCGTGGATCAGCATGACGGGCGCGGTGATTCGCCGCACGTCGGGGCGGAAGTCGGTCGCGAAATTGGCGGCGGCGAGTTGCGCCGCGCCAAGCAGCGATGTCGACATCATCATATTCTGGCCCCAGCGGACCATCGCGGGCGAGGTGTCGGGGGTGAAGAAGGGCGGGGTATTGACCTCGATCCACGCCGGGAAGTCGCGCGCGAGCAGCGCCGCGCCCTCGGCCAGCATCGCCGGATCGACGCCCGCTGGATTGTCGGGGCCTTTCATCAGAAAGGGCGTGATCGTCCCGACCAGTACGACGCGCGCGATGCCGCGACCGCCGAGCCGCGCGAAATGGCGCGCGACCTCGGTTCCGCCCATCGAATGCGCGATGATGGTCACGCCGTCGAGCGCCAGCCCGTCGATCACCGCCGCCAGATCGTCGGCGAGCGTGTCATGGTCATAACCGCGCCCCGGATCGGCCGACCGTCCGTGCCCGCGTCGGTCATAGGCGACGGCGCGATAGCCTTTGCGCGCCAGCCCCAACATCTGATAGCCCCAGAAGTCTGATGGCAGCGCCCATCCCGACAGGAAGAGCACCGGTTGTCCCGTGCCCCAGTCGCGCACGAACAGCGCCGTCCCGTCTTTCGCGGCGACGAAGCTTTCGGCGGGGCGCTTGGCGGCGGATTCGGCGGCATGGCCGCGACCGGGCGCAAACATCAACGCACCCGCCGCACCCAGCGCCGCGGCCGACATCAACTGGCGTCTGTCCATCTGTCCCTCCATCGTGTGACGGAGGTTTGTTTAGCGGGCACGGCGATCCGGAGCGATTACGTCAGACGTAATCGAAATCGCTACGGCGCAAGCGACTATCGCTCTTCGCCCAGCCACGCCGCGACATCGACGGCGACGCGGTTCGCGGCGCGGGTCAGCGCTTCGCCGGTAAGCTTGGCCTCCACCTTGCCGCCGATCGGCTCGCGTGCCTCGAACCGGCGCTGGGTGACGGTCTTGCCGCCCGCCGCGACGAGCATCGCCTGATAGACGACAAGCGCCTCGTTCGATCGCGCGTCGACGCCGAACTCCATGAGTTGCCCCGCGAGCTGTTCGCCCGGCGCGGTCAGATATTGACCCTCATCCAGCACGACGCGCGATGTGCGCGCGGCGACGGTTTCGGACAAAAGCCGCTGGAACAGGCGCTGTGGCGCCTCCACCCATTGCGCATCCTCGACATAAGCAATGCTGGCATCGTCCTGCTGCACCGGAATGCGCGTCGTGCGCAGTTTTTGCGGCGCGGTGGGAATAAGGATGGTCAGCGTCGATGCGTCGGCAGCGGTGCGCGCCGTGCCCGCAGCGGGGGCGGCGTCGGGATCGAGCGTCAGCAGGAAGGGCGGCGGCTTGCCGCCGAAGCTGAAACAGGCCGACAGAGTTGCCGCGCCGACAAGGGCGAGCAGTGGCGTGCGGATACGGCGAATCATGGCGGTCCTCATGGCTTGTAATCGGGAAGCTTGCTGCCGCCGATGACTGCGCCCGCGCCCTGCTGGTCGAGCTTGTCGGTCAGGCTGGAAAGCGAGGCCGAGGTGCGGCGAAGGTCACGGATCAGCGCATTGGCTTCGGGAATCGTCGTCTCGCTGAAGGTCTTGAGGCCGGGGCGCGCATCGGCGATCGCGGCTTCGAGCGTCTGCATCGACTTGTTCGCGGAAGCGAGCGTGTCGCGCAAATTGCGCATCGCGGGGTCGACGTTGCGGTCGATCGTCCCCTGCGTCGCGGCCGCGAGGCTGCCGATCTGTTCGGCGGCCTGCCCCGCCTGCTGGATTGCGATGCGCGTGTCGGCAAGCGCGCGTTCGAGCGCGGGGCCGTTGCGTGCCAGCGTCGCGGTGGTCGCTTCGACATTGTCGAGGATGTTGGCGAAGCTTTGCTGGTTGCGATCGTCGGCCAGCTCGGCGAGCCGTTCGGTGAGCGTCGAGAGCCGCTGGAGCAGTTGCGGCGCGGTGTTGAGGATCTCGCCGAGCCCGCCAACGCGGGTCGGAATCACCGGCTTGCCCGCCGGCCCCTTGTCGGTGATCGGCGGCGCGCCCTTGACCGCGCCGTCGAGCGAGATTTGCGAAACGCCGGTGAAGCCAACGCCCTCGAGCGCGGCAGTCGTGCCTTGCAGGACCGGCACGCCTTCATTCACTTCGATTCGCACGCGGACGAATTGCGGATCGTCGGGCCACAGGGCGATCTCGCGCACCTGCCCCGACGGCACGCCCGAAAATTGCACCTGTGCGCCCTTGTTCAGCCCGTCGACCGATTGTTTGAAAAATATGTCATATTCGCGCTTGGCCCCGCCGCTGTCGTTCGCCAGCCAGACGACGAAAAAGGCGAGCGCCGCGGTGAAAAGCAGCACAAAGGCGCCGACGAGGACGTTGTTCGAGCGAGTTTCCATCAATCGTTCCTATCGCCGCCCAGCACGGGCGACTTTGCGCTTTGGTTCCCGCTCGCTGCGGCGCGGCCGCGGGGTCCATTGAAATAATCCTGTATCCACGGATGCTCGGTGGCAAGCAGTTCGGGGATGGTGCCGACCGCGATCACCTTTTTCTCGGCCAGCACCGCGACGCGGTCGCAGGTCGCATAGAGGGTGTCGAGATCGTGGGTGATGAGGAAGACGGTGAGCCCCATCGTGTCGGCCAGTTCGCGGATCAGCTCGTCGAACTTGGCGGCGCCGATGGGGTCCAGCCCGGCGGTGGGTTCGTCGAGGAACAATAGCGCAGGGTCGAGCGCCAGCGCGCGCGCGAGGCCGGCGCGCTTGACCATGCCGCCCGACAGTTCGGCGGGATATTTTGGCCCCGCGTCGGGGGGCAGGCCGACCATCTGCACCTTGTAGGCGGCGATTTCGTCGAGCAGCCTTGCGTCGAGCCGCGGATAAAATTCGCGTAGGGGAACCTGGATATTCTCGGCGACGCTGAGCGTCGAGAAGAGCGCGCCGCCCTGGAACATCACGCCCCAGCGGCGGCGCAGGTCGCGCGATTCTTCCTCGTCGGCGATCGTCACCAGCGTCTTGCCATAGACCTCGATCTCGCCAGCGCTCGGGGTTTGCAGCCCGATGATCGAGCGCATCAGCACCGACTTGCCGGTGCCCGACCCGCCGACCACGCCCAATATCTCGCCCGATCGCACATCGAGGTCGAGCCCGTCGTGGATCACCGCGTCGCCGAACTGGTTCCTGAGGCCACGGATGCAGATGGCGCGCTCGAAAGCTTCGGGACGCACGGCGTCGGCCGCGGCCAGTTCTTCGCGAATTTCGGTTTCCTCCCCCCCGGTCATCAGTTCCACCCGAGCGAGGAGAAGAAGACGGCGAAAAAGGCGTCGAGCACGATGACAAGGAAGATGGCCGCGACCACCGCCGAGGTCGTGCGCTGGCCAACTTCCTCGGCGTTCTGGCGCACCTGCATCCCTTCGTAACAGCCGGTGACGCCGATCAATATGCCGAATACCGGCGCCTTGATCAGCATGATCCAGAAATCGGTCATCGGGATGATTTCGCGCAGCCGCTGGATATAGGTGAGCGGCGGGATGTCGAGCCCGACCCAGCAGAAGAGGCCGCCCCCCGCGATCGCGCAGAGGCTGGCATAGAAGCCGAGCAGCGGCATGGTGATCGTCGATGCGGCGACGCGCGGCAGCACGATCGCCTCCATCGGCGACACGCCGATGGTGCGCATCGCGTCGACCTCTTCGGTCAGCTTCATCGTGCCGATCTGCGCCGCGAACGCCGATCCCGACCGGCCCGCGACCATGATCGCGGTCATCAGCAGGCCAAGCTCGCGGATCGACGCCCGGCCGACGAGGTTGATCGTGAACACCTCCAGCCCGAATTGTTCGAGCTGCACCGCGCCCTGTTGCGCGATGACGATGCCGATCAGAAAGCTCATCAGCCCGATGATCGGCAACGCATCGACGCCGACGGTCTGGAAGCGCGTGACGATGGCGTTCCAGCGCAGGCGGCGGCGTGCGCGGATCTGGTTGAAGATGGCGACGATCATCGCGCCGAAAAAGCCGACAATGCCAAGCAGTTCGTTCCACACCGCGACGCTCGCCGTGCCGACCTGTTCGAGCATCCGCACCCACGCCGGGCGGCGGTCGCGGTGGACGCGATATTCGCTCTTGTCGCTCGCCAGCGCGTCGAGCAGTCGCTGCGCCTCGGCGCTCGCGCCGGTGATCTTCGCGCCATGGTCGGCGGCGGTGCGCGTGACGATCCAGGCGCCGACGGTGTCGATGCGGTCGATCGCCGACAGGTCGAGCGTCGCGATCGGTCCGAGCGCGTCGAGCCGCGCGGGCAGGTCACCAAGCCGCGCGAGCGTCAGGCGCCCGGTGAAGCGGACCTCGGCGCCGTCGACGCCCTCGCCATGTTCGAAATCCGCCCTCGCCACCATCGTGCGGGCGACATTGGATTATTTGCCGGGGCACGGCAAGCGAATCCATGGCGAATATCGCCGGCGCTTGGCCAGCGCGGCGCCGCATTCTATGAAGAGGCATGGAGAAGCCGCCCGCCACGCCGACCGTCCGCCACAGGCACCGCGTCGCCATCTATGACATGGACCGGACGATCACCCATTCGGGGACGTACAGCGGGTTCCTGATCCACGTTGCGCGGCGGCGCCAGCCATGGCGGCTGCTGCTTCTGCCGTTCGTCGGCCTCGCGGGGGCGGCCTATGCGCTGCGCCTCGTCGACCGTTCGCGGCTGAAGGCGATCAATCTGCGACTGCTCGTCGGCAAGCGGTTTCCCCGCGCCGAAATCGCCCCGCTCGCCGAAAGCTATGCCGACAAGGTCGTCGCGCGCGGTGTGCATCCCGCCGCGCTCGAACAGATCGCCGCCGACCGGGCGGCGGGATACCGGCTGCTGCTCGCGACCGCGTCGTTCCACCTTTATGTCGATGCGATCGCGCGGCGGCTGGGAATCGACGACGTGCTCGCGACGCGGCTCGACGAACCCGACGGCGCCGATCATATCCATGCGCGGCTGGCGGGCGACAATTGTTATGGCGACGCCAAGTTCGCGCGCATTTCGGGCTGGCTCGCGGACAATGCGATCACGCGCGAGGATGCGCATATCCGCGCCTATTCGGACCATGTGTCGGACCATCCGATGCTGCGCTTCGCCGACGAAGCCGTCGCGACGACACCGTCGCGCGGGCTGCGACGGCTTGCGCCGCGCATGGGGTGGCAGGTGGTCGACTGGCGGGCGCGGAAGTAGAGTTGGCGTTGACTGCCCTGAAGACGAAAGTCGGTTTTGGGGTGGATTCCGGGCCTTCCCTTATCCGTCATCCCGGCGAAGGCCGGGATCTCGCCGGTGCGGCAAACCGAGAGGGTGAGATCCCGGCCTTCGCCGGGATGACGATAAAGTTGAGGGCAACTACCGGTCGACTTCGGCCATCCCCCTCTGCCTAGGGCGCGTTACACCGCGTCCAGCGCCTGCGCGAAGTCGGCGATCAAGTCGTCGGCGTCCTCGATGCCGATCGACACGCGCACCAGATTGTCGGTGATGCCGAGCGCTTTCTTGCGTTCGTCGGGAACCGACAGGTGCGTCATCGCGGCGGGATGGCTGGCGAGCGTTTCGGTGCCGCCGAGGCTGACCGCAAGCTTGGCGATCTTGAGCGCGTCGAGAAAACGGAAGCTCTCGGCTTCGCCGCCCCTGATGAAGAGCGAGAAGGTCGATCCCGCGCCGGTGCAGTGGCGGTCGAAAATATCCTTCTGGCGCGGATCGCCGATAAAGCCGAGATAGCCAAGCCCTTCGACCTTGGGGTGGTCGCGCAGATAGGTGCAGACCTTGAGCGCATTTTCGCCCGCGCGGCTCATCCTGAGTTCGAGCGTTTCGAGGCTGCGCAGCAGCATCCATGCGGTATTGGGGTCGCAGATCGTGCCGATCGTGTTGCGCATCGGGCGGATGATGTCGAGCAGGCGCTGGTCGCCCGACACGCCGCCCGCGACCAGGTCCGAATGGCCGCCGGCATATTTGGTGAGGCTGTAGATGACGAGTTCGGCGCCCTGTTTCAGCGGCTGCTGCCAAAGCGGGCCGAGGAAGGTGTTGTCGATCGCGATCGCGGGTTTCGCCTCGCCGGGGAAGGCGGCGTCGCGCGCGGCGCGCACCGCCTCGACATCGACGAGCGCGTTGGTCGGGTTCGCCGGGCTTTCGAGATAGACGAGCGCCACCTTGCCGCCCTTTTCGTCGGCCAGCGTTTTCGCGCGGGCAAGGATCGCGTCAATCTCCTCGCGCGTCGCCCCGGCGGGAAAATCGACGAAGCTGACGCCGAAGCGCGACAATATGCGCGCGATCAGCGTTTCGGTCGCCGCATAGAGCGGCCCCGAATGGACGATCACGTCATTCTGGCCGACGAGCGCGAGGAGCAGCGTGGCGATCGCCGACATGCCGCTCGAAAAGACGAGGCTGTCGTCGGCGCCGTCCCACACGGCAAGCCGGTCCTCTAGGATTTCCTGGTTGGGGCCGTTGAAACGCGAATAGACCAGGCCGTCGGCGGGGCCTTCGCGCTTGCCGGTGATATGCTCGAAGAAACGCTTGCCCGCCGCCGCGCTTTCAAAGGCGAAGGTCGAGGTCAGGAAGATCGGGGGTTTGAGCGACCCTTCGGACAGCACGGGGTCATAGCCGAGCCCCATCATCAGCGTCGCCGGGCTGAGTTCGCGGTCGCCGATCTTCTTGTTGTTGGTCTTGGGTTTGCCGCGCATGGCCATGGGGATGCTCCTGATGATGAGGCGGCCCTTATAGCGCGCCAGGTTTCGTTTGAAACTATATTGCGCGGGCTCAGGCGATCGCCGCGATCGCCCAGATCACGCCGATCAGCAACGGCACGCCGACGATGTCGAGCGCCAGCCCCGCCTTCAATATGCGCGGCAGCGCGATATGCCCGGTCGCCCAGGCAAGCGCGTTCGGGCCGGTGCCCGAGGGCAGCATGAAGCCCCAGCTCGCCGCCATCGCGACGGGCAGCGCGAGCAATATGGGGTCGGCGCCGGTCGCGGCGATCAGCGCCGCGAGCACGGGCATGATCCCGCTCGCGGTCGCGACATTGCTGGCGAATTCGGTGACGAGGATGGTGAGCGCGACGATGATCGCCGCGAGCAGGACGGTCGGCATGTCGCCGAGCGGCGCGAGGACCGCGCCCAGCCAGGCGGCCAGCCCGCTCGCGGTGATCGCGGCGGCGAGCGCGAGACCGCCGCCGAACATCATGATGACGCCCCACGGCGCGCGGTCGGCCTCTTTCCAGACGAGCAGCGGACGGCCGGTGCCGTCGGGCAGGATGAAGAGCAGGAGGCTGCCCGCCACCGCGATCGTGCCGTCGGTCAGCGCACCCCTGGGCAGCAGCGGTTCGAGCCAGGGCTGGGCGATCCACGCGGCGAGCACGGCGAGGAAGATGGGCACGACGCGGCGCTCGGCGGTCGTCCAGATCGCCTGGTTGCCGAGCGCCGAGGCGGCGGCGCCGCCGTCGAAGGGATGGTCGGCGAGCCGCTGGACGCGCGCGACCGCGACCATCGCGACGGGCACCGACAGGATCACGACCGGCACGCCATAAATCGCCCAGTCGAGGAAGGCGATGCGAAGGCCCAGCGCCTTTTCGATCAGTCCCGCGGCGATCGCGTTGGTCGGACTGCCGACGAGCGTGCCGAGCCCGCCGAGCGAGGCGGCGAAGGCGATGCCCATCATCACCGCGCCCGCAAAGCCGTTCGTCTCGCCCTCCCGCACCCCGCCCGCGCGCACGACGGCGAGCGCGATCGGGATCATGATGAGCGTTGTCGAGGTGTTTGATATGAACATGCTGAGCAGCGCGGTCGCCGCCATGAAGGCGAAGAGCAGCCCCGATGCGGTCTGCGGCGCGCGCTTGAGCAGCGCGAGCGCGAGCCGCCGGTGCAGCCCGACGCGCTCGATCGCGAGCGCAAGGAAAGCGCCGCCGAGGATCAGGAAGAGGATCGGCGAATAATATTCCTTGGCGATGGCATTGGCGTCCATCACCCCGAAGGCGGGGACGGTGAGGAAGGGAAGCAGCGCGGTGACGGTGAGCGGCAGCGCCTCGGTCATCCACCAGATCGCCATCAAGACGGTGAGGGCGGCCACGCGCCAGGCGGTGAGTTCCATGCCGGCCGGGGCAGGGAGGAGGAGCATGGTGCAAAAGACGACGAAGCCGCCGATCAGGCCCAACCAGCGCGTGCGCGTCATCCTTCCCCCTTCTTCCGTCCCTGTCACCCCGTCATCCCGGCGAAGGCCGGGATCTCGCCGGTGCGTCATGTTGCGACCACGAGATCCCGGCCTCCGCCGGGATGACGGGATGAGTGTGTGCTACCTCAGTCCGATCACCGACAATTGGCGGCCATAGCTGTTTTCGCCTTTGTGGCACGCGCGACGATAGCTGAAATAATCCTGGGGCAAGGCATAGGTGTCCTGCCCGCCGATGGCAATTCGCGTCACCCCGGCGGCGGCAAGCCGCGCAGCGACATAGGCGGCGATGTCGAGCATCGCGTGGCCGGGCTTGCCCGCCGCGAAAAAGCGTTCGTTCGCGGGATCGTCGGCGACGAAGCGGTCCACAAAACCATCGTCGACCTCATAGGAAGCGCGGCCGATGCACGGGCCGATCGCGGCGGCGATGTTGGCGCGTCGGGCGCCAAGGCTCTCCATCGCATCGAGCGTTGCGTCGGTGACGCCCGCGAGCGCGCCCTTCCACCCCGCGTGCGCCGCGCCGACGACCGCGGCCTCACGGTCGGCGAACAGCACGGGTACGCAATCGGCGGTCAAGATGCCAAGCAGGATGCGGGGCGTGCGCGTCGCCATCGCATCGGCCTCGGGGCGAGCGGCGAGGTCGGTGCTTTCATCGACGATGACGCAGCGGTCGCCATGGACCTGATAGAGTCCGATGAGCGGCGCGCCGGGAAGCACGGCTTCGGCAACGCGCCGCCGGTTCTCGGCGATCCGCGCCGGATCGTCGCCCGACCCCAGACCGCAGTTGAGCGAGGCGAGGTCGCCCGCCGACACCCCGCCGCGGCGCCCGAAAAAGCCGTGCGCGACGCCGTCCAGCGTCGGCGCGGTGACGAAAGGCGCGCTCACAGGTCGAGCCGGAAAAAGCGGTCTTCGTCGATATGATTGCCGACGCGAAAGGCGTTGCGGCCGACATCGACGAAGCCATAGCGGCGGTAAAAGGCCTGCGCGCGGTCGTTGTCGACAAAGACCGACAGATAGAGGATCGACGCGCGCGCCCGTGCCCAGGCGATACCCCAGTCCATCAACGCCGCGGCGACGCCGGTGCCCTTCGCGGCTTCGGCGACGTAGAGCTGGTGAAGTTCGACGGCGTCGTCGGTCGGCTGGTCCGGCGGCAGGTCGAAATCGACCGGCCCCATCTTGATGAAGCCGAGGATCGTGCCGGGCTCGCCGCGCACCAGCGCGATGGCATAGTCGGGGTTCGCGATCTGGGCGCGCAGCTGTGCGGGCGGATTCCAGTCGGCGAGGAAGGCCGCGAGGTCGGCGGGGTCGTAAAGATGCCCGAACGTATGCTTGAACGACGCTTCGGCAAAGGCGCTGATCGCTTCGGCGTCGGCGGGTTCGGCGAACTGGATGGCGGTCATGCGGGAACTCCTGTGAAACCGGCAGGCGCGGGCCAGTTCGGTGCGGCGAAGGCGATCGCCTTGAACAGATCGCCCATCGCGTCCGCTTCCACCAGCCGGTCGCGCTGGCCCTGCAATTCGTCGGCGCGTGCGGGTGCGGCGGCGGCAAGCGACGCCAGCCGTGCGTCGATGCCCATGCGGCGCAGCCACGCGCCCTGCGGCACCGGGCCGGACACCGCGACGCCGCCCGCCCGCGCGGCGTCGGCCAGCGCGGTGAAATCGACATGCGCGGTAAGGTCGACGTCTCCCGGATCGGCGAAGGGGTCGGCGAAGCGGTGCGCCTTCACCGCCTGCAATGTGTCGCCCGCGGCGGGGCCGCAATAGCCATAGTCGACCGCCAGCATCGCGCCGCCCTGCCGCGACAGGTGAAAGGCGCAGCGCTGCATGATCGCGGCGGCGACGGGCATGGTTTCGACGATCGCGCCTTCGGCTTCGCCGCGCAGCGCCGCCGGGATCGCTTCGTCGGCGGGGATGTCGCCCGCGACCGGAACGCGACTCCCCTCGCGGCGCTCGACCATCCGCTCGCGCCAGCCGTCCGCGGTGTGGACATATTGGTGGATCGGCAGCGCGTCGAAAAACTCGTTGGCGACGATCAGCAGCGGCGCGTCGTCCGGCAGCGCGTCGACCTCGTCATGGTGCTGGGCGGCGGGCAGGCGCGCCAGCTGCGCCGCGCGCAGCGCCGGGCTGGTTTCGACGAGATGGATGCCGAGGGGTTCGCAGCCGAAGCGCGCCATCGTCCGCAGCGCATCGACGGCGAGAGTGCCGCGACCGGGGCCAAGCTCGACATAGCGAAAGGCGGGGCGGCCCGCGCGCGTCCACAGGTCGGCGATCCAGACGCCGACCATCTCGCCGAACATCTGACTGATTTCGGGCGCGGTGGTGAAATCGCCCGCGGCGCCGAGCGGATCGCGCGTCGCATAATAATGCGCGTTCGCCGCCGCCATATAATCGGCGACTGTCACCGGGCGCGCCGCCGCGATCTGGCTTATCAGTTCGTCGGGGGCGGGAGGTCCGTCACGCAACGGCATCGGGTCCGGCGATCGGCTCGACGCGCTGACGGCGCGCTTTCGCGGTCGCGACGAGCCAGACGCCCGCGAGCAGCATCGGGAGGGTCAGCGTCTGCCCCATCGTCAGCCCCCACGACAAGGTGCCGAGCTGGACGTCGGGTTCGCGCACGAACTCGACCGCAAAGCGGCTGAGGCCATAGATGATCGCCGCCATGCCGAACAGGAAACCCGGCTTGTAGCGCGCGTCGGTGCGCCAGAAGAAGAAGGCGAGGACCGCCATCATCAACAGGCCCTCGAGCCCGGCCTCGTAAAGCTGGCTGGGGTGGCGGGGGTCCATCGTGCCGCTGTCCGGAAAGATGATCGCCCACGGCACGGTGGTGGCGCGGCCCCACAGCTCGCCGTTCACGAAATTGGCGAGGCGGCCAAAGAAGAGCCCGAAGGGGACAACGCACGCGATATAATCGCAAAAGCGCAGGAAGCTGAGCCTGTCCTTGCGCGTCACATACCAGATCGCCACCAGCACGCCGACCACGCCGCCGTGCAGCGACATGCCGCCGTCCCACAGTTTGAAGATCGCCAGCGGATCGCCGATATAGGCGCCAAGGTTATAGAAGAGCACATAGCCGAGCCGTCCGCCGACGATGATTCCGAGCATGGCATAGAAGATCATGTCGTCGGCATGGCGTCGCGCCATCGGCGCGCCGGGCTGCGCGATCAGCTTCAGCAGATACCAGTAACCGACGAAAATCCCGGCCAGATAGGCGAGCGCATACCAGCGGATCGGCAGGCCGAAGACGCTGAACGCGATCTCGCTGTTGGGGCCCATCAGCTCCTCGAAGTTCACATATTGCGTTGCTTCGGCTAAGGTTGCAAAAAGAAACATATAGTCGCGCGATCCTTCCCCAGGAGAGGCCTCCCCATAAGGGGTAAGGCGAGCGAGACCAAGAGGAGAGATATACGATGCCATCAGCGCTCGATTTGCGCCTGGAAGCCGCCTATAATCTGATCACCGGACCGGGCGGACCGATCCAGGTCGGGTCCGTCGAACGCTTTGGCCGCCAGCTGCCCTTCATCACCAATGCGCCGACCAACCTTGCCGACTATGTCGCCTATTTCGCGATGCAGCATGGCGATGCGACCTTCCTCGTCGAAGGCGACGAGCGGCTGTCGTTCAAACAGGTCTATATGGCGGCGCGGCAGGTCGCGGCGGGGCTGGTCGAGGGATTCGGCGTCGAGCGCGGCGATCGCGTGGGCCTCGCGATGCGCAACGCCAATGCCTGGTGCGTCACCTATATCGGCATATTGCTGGCGGGCGGCTGCGCGACGCTGCTCAATGGCTGGTGGCAGGGCGGCGAGCTCGCCGCCGGGATCAGGGACAGCGAAGCCAGGCTCGTTATCGCCGACCCGCAGCGCGCGGCGCGGCTTGCCGAACCGGGCCTCGATCATGGCGCCGAGGTGGTGACGCTCGACATCGCCCGGCCGATCGACGAGGCCATCGCTCCCCTGGCGTCGAAGGGAAGCGCCGAAACGGTGCTGCCGACGCTCACCGGCCAGGATCTCGCGACGATCCTCTTCACCTCGGGATCGACCGGCCAGTCGAAGGGCGCCTATTCGCGCCACGAGGCGGTATGCCAAGCGATCTTCAACTATGTCACGCAGACCGCGAGCATCGTGCATCTGCTGACCGAGGACGGGCAGATGTCGGACATCCAGCCCGCGACCCTCATCTGCACGCCCTTGTTCCACGTCACCGCCGAAATCCCGGTGTTCCTGCAAAGCTTCGCGCTCGGTCGCAAGCTTGTCCTGATGCCGAAATGGAATGCCGAGGAGGCGATGCGGCTGATCCAGGATGAGCAGGTCAATTATTTCGTCGGCGTGCCGCTGATGAGCTATGAAATCCTCACGCATCCGAACCGCAAGAATTACGATTTGTCGACGTGCAAAAGCTATGCCGGCGGCGGCGCGCCGCGCCCGCCCGAACATGTGAAGCGGCTGGCGACCGAAATGGGCGAGGCCAAGCCCTTGCTCGGCTATGGCCTTACCGAAACCAACGCCGTCGGCTGCGGCATCATCAACGAAAATTACGTCGCCAAGCCGCTGTCGACCGGCCCGGCGTCGAAGCCGCTGGTCGATCTGGCAATTCTCGACGACAATGGCGAACCGGTGCCGCAGGGCGGCGTCGGCGAGGTGTGCATCCGCTCGGTGTGCAACTTTGAAGGCTATTGGAACAATGCGGCGGCGACCAGGGCGGCCTTTTTCGACAATGGCTATTTCCGCTCGGGCGACCTCGGCTATCTCGACGAGGACGGATACCTCTTCATCGTCGACCGCAAGAAGGACATCATCATCCGCGGCGGCGAAAATATCAGCTGCCAGGAGGTCGAGGCGGCGATCTACGAACATCCCGAAACGAACGAATGCGCCGTCTTCGGGCTTCCCGACGAGCGGCTGGGCGAAGTCGTCGGCGCGGTGATCTGGATGAAGCCGGAGAGCCAGGTCACCGCCGACGACATGAGCGCCTTCCTCAGCGCGCGGCTCGCGCCCTATAAGGTGCCGTGCAGGATCTGGATGTCGAACGAGGCGCTGCCCAAGCTCGGCAGCGAAAAGATCGACAAGGTCAGCCTGCGGAACCAGTATCGCGAAACCTATGCGGCGGAGGTCGCCGCGTAACCGAACCCCATGAAGGAGCGAACCGGGACCATGGCCGAGGCTGAAACTCCCATCGCTCCTTCGGGAACCGCCTCGCCGCCAACGCGCGTCTATCGCCACCGGCTGCCCGTGCGCATCTGGCACTGGGTCAATGCCGTCACCTTGCTTGTCCTGCTGATGAGCGGGCTGATGATCTTCAACGCGCACCCGCGGCTATACTGGGGGCAATATGGCGCGAACGCCGATTATGCCTGGTTCGCGATCGGATCGACGCCTGACACCGGCTATGTGCGCATCGGCGCCGCGCGGGTCGAGACCACCGGCGTCCTCGGCCGCTGGACCGATGCTGAGGGCGTGGAGAAGACCTGGGCCTTTCCCGGCTGGGCGACGATCCCGACCAGCTACAGCCTCGCCGACGGGCGGCGCTGGCATCTGCTGTTCGCGTGGGTGCTGGCGATCAGCCTGACGCTCTACATGCTGTGGACCGCGATCGGCGGGCATCTGAAAAAGGATTTGCACGTCCGCCGCGACGAATGGTCGCCGCGCCATATCTGGCACGACATCAGGGATCATGCCCGGCTGCGCTTCCCGACCGGGGAGGCGGCGGCGCGCTATAATATCCTCCAGAAACTCAGCTATATCGGGGTGATCTTCATCCTGCTGCCGCTGATGATCGCGACCGGGCTGACCATGTCGCCGGGGATCAACGCCGCGGCGCCGTGGCTGCTCGATCTGTTCGGCGGGCGCCAGTCGGCGCGTTCGATCCACTTCATCGGCGCCTGGGCGCTCGTGGCCTTTTTCCTCGTCCATATCGTCATGGTGCTGCTCGCGGGGCCGGTGAACGAAGTTCGCTCGATGGTGACTGGCTGGTTCCGCCTGCCGGTGGAGAAGGCAGAAAGCGAATGAGCATATATTTGCACTCCCTCGCCATCCCGGACTTGATCCGGGGACCACTGCCGGCCTCGAAGTCATGGACCCCGGATCAAGTCCGGGGTGACGAAGGAGATAAAATCCCGATGCCGCGCCGCGAACTGATCGTCCGCGCCGGCGGGCTTGCCGCGACGCTGCCGCTGCTCGGCGCGTGCGATGCGATCAACGGCGCGCCCGCGGTGCGCAAGATATTGTCGATGGGCGAGGAGATGAACCGCGCGAGCCAGCGCGCGCTGATCGACCGTGATGCGCTCGCGCGCGAGTTCACCCGCGCCGACCTGTCGCCCGTCTTTCGCTCGAACGGCACGCGTCTGCCGCCGGGCGCAGCCTATGCCGCGCACGCCGCCACAGGCTTCGCCGACTGGCGCGTCGCCGTGACGGGGCTCGTCGCGCGGCCGCTGTCGCTGTCGCTGGCCGACATTCGCGCGATGCCGCAGCGCACGCAGATCACGCGCCACGACTGCGTCGAGGGGTGGAGCGCGATCGGCGAATGGACGGGGCCGCAGCTTCGCCGCATCCTCGCCGCGGCGGGGGTGAAGGATCGCGCGCGCTATATCGTCTTTCGCTGCGCCGACCGGCTTGGCGATGCGCTCTATTATGAAAGCTGCGACATGGTCGATGCGCTGCATCCGCAGACGATCCTCGCCTGGGCGCTCAACCGCGAAATCCTGCCGATCGCCAATGGCGCGCCGCTGCGCCTGCGGCTCGAACGCCAGCTCGGCTACAAGCACGCCAAATATGTCACGGCGATCGAGGCGGTCGACAGCTTGGGCGAGATCGGCGCGGGCAGGGGCGGCTATTGGGAAGACCGCATCGATTATGAATGGTATGCCGGCATCTGACCGCAACCATTTGCGGTCCAGAATGTTTGCTTCGTAAAATGTCGATCCTGCGTCCGTTTCTCTCCCGCATCGTTCGCAAGGGGCGCCTGACCGTCGTTGCGCCCGACGGCGCGCGCGAGACGTTCGGCGAACCCGCGCCCGGCTTTCCCGACGTCACCGTCCGCTTCACCAGCCGCCGCGGAATGCGGCGTATCCTGCTCGACCCGCGGCTCGGCGCGGGCGAGGCGTTCATGGACGGCGAGATGGAGCTGATCCAGGGCGACATCATGGACCTCGTCACCCTCATTCGCATGAACACGCCATGGGATCGCGGCGCAAGGCTCAAGGACAAGACATGGCTCGGCCGCCGCGCCGACTGGCTGAAGACGCGGCTCGGTTCGATCAACCGCCAGCGCCAGTCGCGCGCCAACGTCAGGCATCATTACGACATCGGCAACGAGCTTTACCGCCTCTTCCTCGACGACGACATGCAATATAGCTGCGCCTGGTGGTCGCGGCCCGACATGACGCTGGAGGAGGCGCAGGCGGCGAAAAAGGCGCATATCGCCGCAAAACTCGCGCTCGCGCCGGGGCAGCGCATTCTCGACATCGGCTGCGGCTGGGGCGGGATGGCGATCACCCTGGCGAAGCTCGAAGCGGTCGAGGTGCTCGGCATCACCCTGTCCGAAGAACAGCTGAGGCTGGCCCGCGAACGCGCCGCGGCGGCGGGGGTCGCCGACCGCGTGACGTTCGAGCTGATCGACTATCGCGACCTGGCCGCGCGCGATGCGGGGCGGTTCGACCGCATCGTCTCGGTCGGCATGTTCGAGCATGTCGGCGCCGCCAATTTCGAGGCCTTTTTCCGCGCCGCCGCCAATCTGATGACCGCCGACGGGGTGATGCTGCTCCACACGATCGGGCGCTTCGGGCGGCCGGGCGCGACCGACGCCTTCACGCGCAAATATATCTTCCCCGGCGGCTATATCCCGGCCTTGAGCGAGACATTGGCGGCGAGCGAAAAGAGCCGACTGATCGCCACCGACATCGAAACGCTGCGGCTGCATTATGCGCTGACCTTACGCCAATGGTATGCGCGCACGCTGGCGCACGAGGGCGAAATCAAGCGCATGATGGGCGACCGCTTCTTTCGCATGTGGTGCTTCTATCTCGCCGGCGCGACCGCGGCGTTCGAGAGCGGCGGGATGGGCAATTACCAGATCCAGTTCGCGCGCAGCCGCCACGCGCTGCCGCTGACGCGCGATTATATGGCGGCGGCCGAAGCCGAGTATCTTCGCCTCGTTTCCTGATCGTCTTTCCGGCCTTCGCGCGGATGACGGGTTAAACGGGATAGAGCTTGTTCATGCTGTCCCAGCTCAGCGCGACAAGTTGCTCCAGAACGCCAAGGTCCACATCGGCCAGCTTGTTGATATAAAGGCACGACTTGCCCGTCTTGTGCTTGCCGAGCCGCGCGAACAGCGCGTCGGCTTCGGCTTGCCGGTCGCAATACCGGCCCATCAGATAGACGGTCATCGCCGCCTTGCGCGGGCTGAAACCCGCACGGCACATCGTTCCCGACCGGCCGCTGTCATAGCGATAGTCATAGCTGCCATAGCCGATGATCGACGGTCCCCACATCTTCGGATCGAGGCCGGTGACGCGGCGGTGGATCGCATCGACCACCGCCGCTTCCTCGCGCCGCCGTGCATCCGGCACCGCGGCGATGAAGTCCGCGACCGATGCCGCGGTCGCCTGTGTTTTCAGTTCGGCTTTCGCCATCCGCTCCTCCTTGCCGGGACGCGCGGTCCTTACCGGCGCGTGCCGCCCTTCAGTTCGGCGGACAGCGCGGGTGCGGGCCAGATCACGTCGAGCGCCTGCTGGATCGCCGCGGTCGACACCGCGACGGTCCGGTTCAATGTGCCGTCATAGCCGAAATTGCCGCCAAGCGAATGGATATTGCCGTCGAAGGCGGTGCCGATCACGCTGCCGTCGCGCGCGATCACCGGCGACCCGGAATTGCCGCCGATGATGTCGTTCGTCGTCACGAAATCATAGACGCCATTTTTGTCGATCCGGCTTTCGGCCGTCACGAATCCCTCGGCGAGCTTGTAGGGAAGCTGGCCCGTCGCGCGGTCATAGGTGCCGCCGATTCGCGTCATTGCGGGCACCGGCTTGCCGCGTTCGGTCCACCCCTTCACCTGGCCATAGGACAGGCGCAGCGTGAAGGTCGCATCGGGATAGAGCGCGTCGCCATAGGCGGCGAAACGCGCCTTGGCGAGCCGCGCCTGCGCCGCGGTGACCGGCGCGTCATAGTCGCGGTCGAACGCCGTCTTGATCGCGCGCGAGCGCGGATCGAGCTGCGCGAAGAAGCGGATCATCGGATCGTCCGACGCCGTGATCGCCGCCGCGCCGCCGTCCCACAACTGCTTGCGATAGGCGGGATCGGCGAGCCTGGTGCCCGTCACCAGCCGCTCGGCCAGCGCCTCGGGGCTTTCCTTGCCGAGCAGCGCCTGGATGTCTTCATCGTCGGTGCCCAGATATTCGCGCGCCTTGCTCGCCCAGAATCCGACCGCCAGCTCCTCCAGCCAGGGATAGGTCGGCACCGGATCGGTCAGCCGCTTTTCGGTGAGCGGCAGCGCCGAATCGGTGAAACCGGGCAGGCGCTCGCTGTTCGGCTTCGCCCGCTCCGCGGCGGCGCGCACGAGCGTCTGCGCATAACCCGCGAGCGTCGAGAAGCTCGCCGGGCCGCGTTCGAGGAATACGCTGTCGAGATAGGTGTCGCGCCGCTTCGCCGTCGCGGCGTCGATCGCCGCCCAGGGGTCGCCGATTTCGGCATTGCCCTTCACCTTTTCGCGCAGCGCGGCTTCGTCGGCCGCCATCTTGGCGGTGAAGGCGGGGTCGTTCAATGCGCGAAACTGGCCCGACAGCGCCTTGAAACTATTTTCGATCCCGAACAGCTCGTCGGCGCCCTCGCGCGCCTTTTCGGGGCTTTCCTCCATCTTGGCGATGAGCCGCCCGCGATATTCGGAGAGCAGGAGCAGGGTGAGCGGCAGGCGTTCGGTGCGCTGAAAGGCGCGCTGCGTTTCGGTGAGCAGCCGCTGGGTCGATCCGGGGTTGCCGACGACGAAGGTGATCTCGCCCTCCTGCGGCGCGCGCGGGTTCCATTTGAGGTGCGCCGGGGTCGCGGCCGGCTTGCCATTTTCATAGGCGCGCAGGAAAGCGGCATCCATCGCATAGCGCGGGAAGTTGAAATTGTCGGGGTCGCCGCCGAAGAAAGCCGCCTGGAACTCGGGCGCCCAGGCGATGCGGACGTCGCTGTATTTGCGGTATTTATAAAGCTTGTACTGGCCGCCGCCGAACAGCGTGACGACCTGGCAGCGCGTTTTTTCGCGGTCGGTGCATTCGGCGGCCTCGATCTCCGCGATCCGCGCGTCGCGCGCCTTGACCAGCGCTTCGCCGTTCAGGCTGCCAATCGCCTTGGAAATCTCGCCGGTGACGTCGGTGATCGAGGTGACGACTTCGGCCTGCTGGCCGGGGCATTTGAGCTCGCGCGCGCGGTCGGCGGCGTTGAAGCCGCCCGCGACCAGGTCGTTATCGGCGCTCGACAGATTTTGCAGGCAGCCGACGACGCAATGATGATTGGTGAGGATCAGCCCCTCGCTCGACACAAAGGACGCCGAACAGCCCCCGGTCAGCCGCACCGCCGACGCGCGCGTATGGTCGAGCCATTTCTGGTCGGGCGCCCAGCCATAGGCCGCCTTGATCGCGTCGGTCGGCACCGCGTCGAAGGTCCACATGCCCTCCTCGGCCGCGGCGGGTGTGGAAATGGCAAAGGCGGTCGCGGCGGCGGAAGCGAAAGCAAGGGTCAGGCGCATGAAACTCCCCATTGATGAGATTTAGTATCGTTTGACACTAACGAGGGCGGAGCTGAGCGCCAAGCCATATGTGGCGGGCAGGGGTGATCAATCGGGCAATTTCCAGCGAAGCCGGTTAAGGTAATAGCCGGTCACCGTTTCGCCATCCGCACCGCGCGCCGGCGCGAATTTCGCGCGCTGCCGCAACAGAGAACATGTCCGCTGATCGAGTTCCTGATGTCCGCTTGACCGCACGATGCGGCAATCAACGATGGCGCCGTCCGGCCCGACGGTCAACAGGAAGTCGACTTCCCCTTCCATTCGGGCCCGGCGTGCTGCGGGCGGATAGTCGTCGCTGGTCGCCCACATGCCCGGAAAATTGGCAGGCTTGGGCGCGGCATGAATCGCGCGCATGGCCGCAACATCCATCCCCAACACAGCGAGCGTCGCATCCTGACATCGGGCAAACTGGCGAAAGGCCTCGCCCGCGCCAGTCCAATGCAGTTCGAGGGTCAGACTTCCGTTGGAAATGCGAAACGTCTGATCTTCCGACACCATGCCGGGAAGATAAAAATCATGCGAATACCAATGGAGGAAGCGTTCATTGCGGCCCGGCACACGGCCAGCTTGCGCATCGAAATCTCCAGTCATATCCTGTCCGGCGAGTGTTAGCTCGACCTTGCCCGACCGGCCCTTATCCAAAGCTGTCAGGCTGGCCAGCGTCGTTTGATACGTCGCGAGCGAGAAGCCTGACCGGAACTGGAGAAGAATCGTCTCCTCGCCGAGAACAAAGCTGCGCGAGAGCGTACAGTATTCGGGTTGTTGATGGAGATTTGTTGGCCCCGATGGTTGCCAGACTTTCGCCGCTGGGGTGGCAGCGGCGGGCGCCGCAAACAAGCAAGCCGCTAACAGCGGCGGGACCAATCCCGGTAGGTAAGGAGCTCGCATTGCGGCAGTTTCCGTAAGATTGGCTGTGCGTCAAGCCTTTGGCTTTGAACGACTTGCCTTGAGGCGCTGCCAAGTCGCCGGAAACGAGTGCTTCGTTCCGCAGCCATGGCTGTGATTTCTCTTCGCGAGCAGGCGTTGCGTCGTGGGGGAAGGACTGCTAGCCGCGCCCGCGTCAATCCCTACGTTCAAGGTGCAGCCATGTCCGATTCCATCAAGCGCGTCGTCCTCGCCTATTCGGGCGGTCTCGACACCAGCGTCATCCTGAAATGGCTGCAGGTCACCTATGGCTGCGAGGTCGTGACCTTCACCGCCGACCTGGGGCAGGGCGAAGAGCTGGAGCCCGCGCGCGCCAAGGCCGAGCTGATGGGGATCAAGCCCGAGCATATCTATATCGACGACCTGCGCGAGGAGTTCGTCCGCGACTTCGTCTTTCCGATGATGCGCGCCAATGCGCGTTATGAGGGCGATTACCTCCTTGGCACCTCCATCGCGCGTCCGCTCATCTCGAAGCGGCTGGTCGAGATTGCGAAGGAAACCGGCGCCGACGCGGTGGCGCACGGTGCGACGGGCAAGGGCAACGACCAGGTGCGTTTCGAGCTTTCGGCCTATGCGCTCAACCCCGACATCAAGGTCATTGCGCCGTGGCGCGAATGGGATCTGACCAGCCGCACCGCGCTCATTGACTTTGCCGAAAAGAACCAGATTCCGGTGCCGAAGGACAAGCGCGGCGAAAGCCCGTTCAGCACCGACGCCAACCTGCTCCACACCTCGTCGGAGGGCAAGGTGCTCGAGGATCCGTGGGAAGAAACCCCGGACTATGTCTATTCGCGCACGGTGAACCCGGAGGATGCGCCCGACACCCCCGAATATATCACGATCGATTTCGAGCGCGGCGACGGCGTCGCGCTGAACGGACAGGCGATGTCGCCCGCGACGCTGCTGGCGGCATTGAACGATCTTGGCCGCAAGCATGGCATCGGCCGCCTCGACCTCGTCGAAAACCGCTTCGTCGGCATGAAGTCGCGCGGCATGTACGAGACGCCGGGCGGCGAGATTTATGCTCGAGCTCATAGGGGAATCGAAAGCATCACGCTCGACCGCGGGGCCGCGCACCTGAAAGACGAGCTGATGCCCAAATATGCCGAGCTCATCTACAACGGCTTCTGGTTCGCGCCCGAGCGCGCGATGTTGCAGGCGGCGATCGACCACAGCCAGACGAATGTCACCGGCACGGTGCGGCTGAAGCTCTACAAGGGCAATGCAAGTGTCGTCGGCCGCAAGTCGCCGTTCAGCCTCTACAGCGAGCGCCATGTGACCTTCGAGGATGATGCCGGCGCCTATGACCAGAAGGACGCGGCCGGCTTCATCAAGCTCAACGCGCTGCGGCTGAAACTGCTCGCGAAACAGGGCGGGTAGGGGCGCGCGGCAGAGGTCATTCGGTTCGGCGCGTCCGGCCTTCAAAACGGTGACGGAACGCAGCGGCTGAACGCCGCGTTGAGTGTAGGCGGGGCTGACACCGTCACGCCGCATCGTTATCGGTACCCGAACCAAATATAAGATAATATAAAGGAAATATCGGAGGGGCGGTCCTGTTGCAGGTGATGTCCCATGTCCGAAAACCAGGCCCCGGGAAATGATGATAATGACTGGCGGCCATGCTATGTCGTCTTTCCGCGCCGGGTGCTGATCGCCGATGGCTATGGCGTCCAGCGACGCTGGATCAGCCCTGGCCGTTACCTGACCCGGCGTTCGCGCTCGCTTGGCAAGATGCTCTACCGCTTCGACGGTGGGTGACGGCGCCAAATCATCTCAAACCACGATGAAGTTTGACGAAAGGAAGCGTTAGCAAGCGGCATCGTCCTGCGCTAAGGCGCGGCGCATGACTGCGACCCGCTTCTTTTCGGACAATGCCGCCACCGTCCATCCCGCCGTGATGGACGCGCTCGTTGCCGCCAACCATGTCGACACCGCCTATGACGGCGACGCGCTCAGCCAGTCGCTCGATGCGGCCTTTTCCGACCTGTTTGAAACCGACTGCGAGGTTGTCTGGGTGTCGACCGGAACCGCGGCGAACAGTATCATCCTCGCGCATTTCGTGCGGCCGTGGCAGGGGATTCTCTGTTACGAGGAAGCGCATATCGAGGTCGATGAATGCGGCGCGCCGACCTTTTATTCGGGCGGTGCGACGCTGATGCCGCTCCCCGGCCGCGGCGCGAAAATCGACACGGCGGCGCTGAAGGCGCGGATCGCGGGCATCCGCCAGGACGTGCATCAGGTTCAGCCCGCCGCGGTCAGCATCACCAACGCAACCGAATATGGCCTGGCGTGGCGGCCGCAGGAAATAGGGGAGATCAGCGAGATCGCCAAGCGCAAGGGGTTGAAACTGCACATGGACGGCGCGCGCTTCGCCAATGCCGTCGCCTTCCTCGGCTGCGCGCCCGCCGACGTGACATGGCGCGCCGGGGTCGATGCGCTGTCGTTCGGTTTTACCAAGAATGGCGCGATGATGGCCGAAGCGATCGTCTTTTTCGGCGGCAGCGGCGGCGCGGGGGTGCGCGAACTCAAGAAGCGCGGCGGGCATCTGCTGAGCAAGGGGCGCTTCGTCGCGGCGCAGATTCGCGCGATGCTGAAGGACGATCTGTGGCTCGCCAATGCGCGCGCCGCCAATGCGGGCGCGGCGAAACTGGCCGCCGCATGCGGCAGCCGCCTCCTGTATCCGGTCGAGGCCAACGAACTGTTCGTGCGCCTGACCGCCGACGAGGCGGCGCGGCTGCGCGGCGCGGGGTTCGACTTTTATGACTGGGGCGAGGGCGCGGCGCGCCTTGTCGTCAGCTGGGATCAGGACGCCGAAGCGGTGGCGCCGCTCGCCGCCGCGATCGGTGCGCTATGAGCGCCGCGCCGACGACGCTGCTCAGCCCGCGCGTCCTGTTGCCCTTCCTTCTGGTGACGCTGATCTGGGGGTCGACGTGGATCGTCATCAAGGGACAGCTCGGCGTCGTGCCGCCCAGCTGGTCGGTGACCTATCGCTTCGCCATCGCCGCCGCGGCGATGTTCGCCTTTGCGCTCATCCGCGGCGAGCGGCTGCGGCTCGACAAGCGCGCGATGCTCTTCGCCGCGGCACTTGGGGTCGCGCAATTCGCCCTGAACTTCAACTTCGTCTACCGGGCGGAGCAGCATATCACGTCGGGCCTTGTCGCGGTGCTGTTCGCGCTGCTGATCGTTCCCAATACGTTGATGGGACGCGCTTTCCTCAAGACACCGCTGGAGGGGCGCTTTCTGCTCGGCGCGGGGATCGCGATCGTCGGCGTGGGCCTGATGATCCTGCACGAATATCGCGCCGCGGCGCTGGGCGCGGGCGAGGTGCTGCTCGGCACCGCGCTGACGCTCGCTGGCGTGATGAGCGCCTCGATCGCCAATGTCATGCAGGGCACCGCGATCGCGCGCGCGCAATCAATGGTCGTGATGATCGGCTGGGCGATGCTGTTCGGCGCGCTCGCCGACGGCGCCTATGCGTGGATCACCACCGGCCCGCCGGTGGTCGAGCCGACGGCGGTGTATCTGGGCGGCGTTCTCTATCTGGGCGTCGTCGCCAGCGCCGTGACCTTCCCCCTCTACTTCAACGTCATCCGTGCGGTCGGGCCGGGGCAGGCGGCGTGGTCGAGCGTGCTCATCCCGATCATCGCGATGGGCTTTTCGACGGCGTTCGAGGATTATCGCTGGGCGATGCTGTCGGTCGCGGGCGGTATCGTCGCGCTGATCGGGCTGGTGATCGCGGTCGCCAGGCGTCCCGAGCGTCCGTCGGTCAGCGGCAATATGGTCTCCTTGCCGGTCGATTCCGACGGTTGATCGAAAGCCGTTGCGACGGCATCGGGGCAAGCGCTAAAGCGCTGCCATGATACGCAAATTGTTCCCATTCGCCGTCGCGATGACCCTTGCCCAGCCTGCCCATGCACAGGAATCCTGTCAGGCGGGCGCCTATCGCAGCGCCGATGGCGACTTTGTCGCGTTGGCGGAATCGACGATCAACCCGGCAGGCGGGCTGCGCTATCTGTTCCGCGATGGGCGCCGCGGATCGACGGGCGACGCCGAAGCGCCGCTCGATTGCACGCCCGACGGCGTGCGAATCGGTCAGGGCGCCGGGGCGAAGACGTGGGCGCGCGTCGCTTTCCGTGAAACCCCTGCCACCTTCCACAGCGCCGGAAGCGCGCTGGCGGGCATGTTGATCGAACCGCCCGGCGCCGATCCGGGGCGGCCGCTGGTGGTGATGGTCCACGGCTCCGAACGCACATCGCCGATCGGCGGCATCTATGGCTATGCGATGGCGGCGCAGGGCCTGTCGGTGTTCGTTTACGACAAGCGCGGCACCGGCAAGTCGGAGGGCGAATATACGCAGAATTTCGAGCTGCTCGCGAGCGATGCCGCCGCCGCGCTCCGGCAGGCGCGCGCGATGCTGCCCGGACATAGCGGGCGCGCGGGCTTTTTCGGCGGCAGCCAGGGCGGCTGGGTCGCCCCGCTCGCCGCGACGCTGACTCCCGCCGATTTTGTCGCGGTCGGTTTCGGCCTTGTCGCCTCGCCGATCGAGGAAGATCGCGAGCAGATGATTTCCGAAGTGCGCGCGGCGGGGCTGGGCAAGGACGCTGAAACGCTTGTGAACAAGCTGTCGGCTGCGACGGCGAAGCTGCTGCTGTCATATTTCCGGGACGGCTATACCGAGCTGGACGCCGCGCGCGCCGCGCTCGCGGGCAAGCCCTGGGCCGCACAGATTCAGGGCGAGCACAGCGGGACGATCCTGCGGATGCCCGACGCCGAGCTGCGCCGGATCGGCCGCGCGCGCTTCGACAATCTCGAGCTGATCTGGGATTATGACGCGGTGGCGGCGCTCCGTCGGCTTCGCACGCCGCTCCTGTGGGTGCTCGCGGGCGAGGATCGCGAGGCGCCCATCGAAACGACGCGCGCCGCGCTGGCCGACTTGCAGGCCGCGGGGCAACCCATCGACGTCTATCTCTTCCCCGGCACCGACCATGGCATGATCGAGTTCACGACCGGCCCCGATGGCAAGCGGACCTACACGCGCATTGCCGACGGCTATCTGACGCTGCTCGGCGACTGGATGAAGGGTATGGCGCGTGGGCCTTATGGCCGCGCAGAGAGGCTGACGCCTACCCCGCGCTGATCCGTTCGATGTCGGCGCCGACGGCCTGGAGCTTTTCCTCCAGCCGCTCGTAGCCGCGGTCGAGATGATAGACCCGGTTGACCTCGGTTTGCCCCTCGGCGGCGAGGCCCGCGATGATGAGGCTCATCGACGCGCGCAGATCGGTCGCCATCACCGGCGCGCCGATCAGCCGGTCGACCCCGCGCACCACCGCGGTGCGGCCCTTGACCTGAATGTCGCAGCCCATGCGCGCGAGTTCGGGAACGTGCATATAGCGATTCTCGAAGATCGTCTCGGTGAACAGCGACGCGCCGGTGCCGAGCGTCGCCATCGCCATGAACTGCGCCTGCATGTCGGTCGCGAAGCCGGGGTAGGGCGCGGTCGACAGCGTGACCGGCTGCGCGCGGCCCGACATGGCGACGCGGAGGCCGCCCTTGGTGTCCTCGACGCTCGCGCCCGCTTCGCGCAGCGCCGCGAGCGTCGCTTCCATTTCGCTCGCCTTGGCGCCGACCAGCTCGACATCGCCCTGGGTGATCACCGCGGCGCAGGCATAGCTCCCCGCCTCGATCCGGTCGGCCATCACGCGATAGGTCGCGCCGTGGAGGCGATCGACGCCTTCGATCGTCAGCGTTTCGGTGCCGATGCCCTCGATATGCGCGCCCATCGCGACCAGGCAGTTGCACAGGTCGACGATCTCGGGCTCGCGCGCCGCATTTTCGAGCACGCACGTCCCCTTGGCCAGCACCGCCGCCATGACGGCATTTTCGGTCGCGCCGACCGACACGACGGGAAAGGTGAACTTGCCGCCCGCCAGCCGCCCGCCGGGGGCAACGGCCTTCACATAGCCCGAGGCGAGTTCGATCTCGGCGCCGAATGCTTCGAGCGCTTTCAGGTGCAGGTCGATGGGGCGGTTGCCGATCGCGCAGCCGCCGGGCAAGCTGACCGTCGCTTCGCCCGCGCGCGCGAGCAGCGGGCCGAGCACGAGGATCGAGGCGCGCATCTTGCGTACGATGTCATAGGGCGCGACGGTGGAGGTCAGCGTCGTCGCGCGCGCGGTCATCACGCGGCCGAAATCCTCGGGCCGCGAACCCTCGATCGTCGTCGAGCAACCAAGCTGGTTGAGCAGATGCCCGAAGCCGTCGACGTCGGCGAGCCGCGGCAGGTTGCGCAAGGTCAGCGGTTCGTCGGTGAGCAGCGCGCAGGGCAGCAGCGTGAGCGCAGCGTTCTTGGCGCCGCTGATGGGAATACGGCCCTTGAGTCGCTGGCCGCCGCGAATGACGATTTGATCCATCGGGCGTCTTTAGCCGATGCGCGGGGGCGTGCAAGCCGGTGCGGTGGTCGGGGCGGTCAAGGCGATGTCCGGTTTCGGCCGATTGCGGACGCGGCGCTCCTCCCCCTGCGGGAGAGGATCGGCCGGAATCCACCCCGAAGCAGCCCCCGCCACGGCCCATTGTCAACCGAGCAAGGCCTCTTCAACCTGGCCCAGCCGGTCCTTGCCGAAAAACATTTCCTCGCCGACGAAGAAGGTCGGGATGCCGAACACGCCGCGCGCGACCGCGGCTTCGGTGTTGGCGGCGAGCTTTGCCTTGATGTCCGGCTCCTGCGTGCGCGCGAGCAGCGCGGGACCGTCGAAACCATTGGCCGAGAGGAAGGCCGCGATGACGTTGGCATCGTCCATCTTCAGCCCTTCCTCCCACATCGCCCGGTTCACCGCGTCGATATAGTCGTCGAGATTGCCTTCATCCTCGGCGACGATCGCGCCGCGCATGATCGTCAGCGTGTTCACGGGAAAATGCGGGTTGAGGCGAAAGCGTGTCAGGCGATGGTGCTCGATGAAACGCCGCATTTCGAGATTTTCATAGGCGAGCTTCGCGGGCGCGTCGGCATATTGCACCATCGGCGCCTTGTTGCCCGTCGCCTTGAAGATGCCGCCGAGCAGGCACGGTGTGATGAAAAGGTCGGCGCCGGTGCGGTCGAGCAGGTCGGGGAGCGCCTTCATCGCCAGATAAGCGTTGGGGCTGCCGAAATCGAAAATGAGTTCGAGGGCTCTGGTCACCATGTCTCTCCCCATGGACGAAGATCCAGCTCGTGCGTCCAGGCGCTTTTCGGCTGTTTGTGGAGCATCACATAATTGGCGGCGATCGCCGCCGGGTTCAGGATCAGATCCTGCGCCTTCGCATGGTCGAAATCGGGATGGCGGCCCTTGATGAAGTCGGTGTCGATCGCCCCGTCGATGACGATGTGCGCGACGTGGATGCCCCGCGGCCCCAGCTCGCGCGCCATCGACTGCGCGAGCATCCGGAGCGCGCCTTTGGCGCCCGAAAAGGCGGCATAGCCCGCTCCGCCGCGCAAGGATGCGGTCGCCCCGGTGAAGAGGATCGTGCCGCGGCCGCGCGGCGCCATGCGTTTGGCTGCTTCGCGGCCCATCAGGAAACCGCCGAGGCACGCCATCTCCCACACCTTTGTGTAAACGCGCAGCGTCGTTTCGGCGATCGGGAAATTGACGTTGGCGCCGATGTTGAACACCGCGACCTCGACGGGCCCGACTTCGGCCTCGACCGTGTCGAACAGCCGGATCATCGCCGCTTCGTCGCGTGCATCGGCGGGGAAGGCGCGCGCGCGGTGTCCGGCGTCGCGGATCGATTGCGCCAGGGCTTCGAGCGCATCGGCGTTGCGTGTCCGGCGGTTGACGCAGGCGGTGAGCCCTTCGGCGGCGAACGCGCGCGCGATCGCGCCGCCGGTGGCGTCGCCGGCTCCGATGATGACGGCTGCGGACATGCGACTCTCCTCTTGCCCGCGATAGTAACTATGATAATCATAGTGACAAGCGGTTTTTCATCCGGGAAGATCGTCGTGCGACGACAGCGATGGAAGGTGGTTGATGCCGAAACGCGCCGATTTGTCGAACACATTCTGCCCCGTCGGGCGCTCGGCCGAGATTCTCGGCGACCGCGCGGTGTTGCTGATCCTGCGCGAGCTGTTTTTCGGGCGGCGGCGGTTCGAGGCGATCGCGGCGAACACGCGGCTGGGACCGCAGCTGGTGTCGGCGCGCCTCAGGATGCTGGAGGATGAAGGGGTGGTGGCGCGCCGGCCCTATCAGGACCGTCCGCTGCGCCACGAATATCGGCTGACCGACAAGGGCAAGGATCTGTTCGGCGTGCTCTATGCGATGCGCGGCTGGGCCGAGCGCTGGGCCTATCGCGACGGCGAGACGGGCGACGGTCCGGCGATCCGTTACGTCCACCGTGCGTGCGGCGCCGACGTCGGCACATCGCCGGTCTGCCCCGGCTGCGGAGACGTGTTGCGCTATGGTGATTTGAAAGGCGAGCCCTCGTCGGCGCTCAGAGCCGAGCAGGCGGCTCGCGGCCGACAGCGCGTTTCGACATCGTCGTCCCGGACTTCGCCGGGATGACCGATTGGCCGTCGATCAGGCCTTTTCCAGCGTGCATTGCAGCGGGTGCTGGTTCTGCCGCGCGGCGTCCATCACCTGATTGACCTTGGTTTCGGCAACCTCATAGCTGAACACGCCGCACACGCCGACGCCCTGCTGGTGGACGTGCAGCATCACCTGCGTCGCGCGTTCGATGTCCATGTTGAAAAAGCGTTGCAGCACCATCACGACGAACTCCATCGGCGTATAATCGTCGTTGAGCAACAGCACCTTGTACATCGACGGCTTTTTGGGCTTCGCGCGCGTACGCGTGGCGATGCCGACGCCGGGGGTGCCCGTAGCGTCGTCGTCCTTGTCCGCCATGGCGCGGACGGCAAGAGGGATCGAAGCGGGAAGCATCATCAGGCGGAATATCGCAAGCCGGGGCGGAATCGCAAGGGGCGCGGCGATCATTAACCCCCTTTTCGTGCGCGGCTGCTGGCGCCAGACCAGAACCGCCCGCTTCCGGGGGGAAGCGGGCGGCCTTGGGGCGTCGGCGCAGACGGGGGGAGGGGGAAGAAGGTGTCCGCGCCGACGAGAGGAAGGTGAAAGCGCTCAGGCGGCCTTCATCTTCGAAGTGATGACCGAAACGCGGTTCGAGATCGGCGCGAAGCTGTCATTCGTCAGCTTGACGACGAGTTCGCTGGTCTTCGAGGTCTGCGCGACGGCGGCGTCGAACGCCTTCTTGCTGTTTTCGGCATAAAGCTTGAAGAATTCGGCCGGCGACTTGACGGCGGTATAGCCCTTCAGCGCGGCGGTCGTCTCTTCAAAGCTCTTGCGGGCGAAGGCAACGCCTTCCTGGCCGAGCGTTTCCATGCCCTTGGCTGCGATCTTGCCCGATTCGACAAGCGCTTCAAGGTTGGCCTTGTTGAACTCGACGGCTTCTTCGGCGAGCTTGCTGGTCTTGGCCATGGCTTCCTTCGCCTTTTCGTTGAAATCGGCGGTCAGGGCTTCGGCGCGGGTCTTGGCGTCTTCGGCCATTTTCTTGACGGTGTCGTTCATGCTCTTCAATCCTTTGCTGACGGTGGCGGCGACCGGCTTCGGCGCAGCCTTGGGGGCAATTGTCTTCACGGCCGCCTTCGCGGGGGCGGCTTTTTTGGCGGCGGCCCTGGGGGCAGCCGCTTTCCTGGCAACCGGCTTGGCTTTCGCCTTCACCGGCTTCGTCTTGGCTGGCGCCGCGGTGGGCGCCGTTGTCGGCGCAGCGGTGGGCGCCGGGGCCGCAGGAGTCGCCACCGGCTTGGCGGCGGTTTCCAGCGTCGCGGCTTCAAAAGCCTTTTCGGCACTATCCATCTTGGTAGCCATCGGGACAACTCCTTTATGTTGCACTGCACAATATAGGAGCGGATCGGCGATTTCAAGACTATTTTTGTGCAGCGCACAAAAAATCGAGAATCCCGGCCCGATGTCAGTCTAGCGGCAGGATATTACCGCAGTTTGACGTAGCGTCCGGGCGCGTCCTCGATCGCCTTGCGGCGCCCCTTGCCGGGAATGCGCGCGCCCTTGGCGGGAATCTTTCTGTCGTCCTGTGCGGCGATCCAGTCGATCCAGTGCGGCCACCAGCTGCCCTTGGTTTCGGTGGCGCCCGCCACGAAATCGTCGAGTGACGCCGCGTCATTGTCGCCGGTCCAGTATTGATATTTGCCCGCGGCGGGCGGGTTGACGACCCCCGCTATATGTCCCGACCCGGCGAGCAGAAAGGTTTTGGGCCCCGACAGATGGTGCATCATCCGCCACACGCTGACCGCCGGCGCGATATGATCTTCGCGTCCAGCCTGGATATAGGCGGGGACGGCGATTTTCCGAAGGTCGATCGGCGTGCCGCACACCGACAGGCTGTTCGGGATGACCAGCCGGTTGTCGCGATACAGGTCGGTCAGATACTGGCGGTGCCACTTCGCCGGCAGGTTGGTGGTGTCGCCGTTCCAATAGAGCAGGTCGAAGGGCGGATAATCGTTGCCGAGCAGGTAATTGCTGACGACATAGTTCCAGATGAGGTCGCGCCCGCGCAGGCTGTTGAAAGTGGCCGCCATATAGCGCCCGTCGAGATAGCCGGGCGCCGACAATTGCTGAAGCAGCGCCAGATAGGCATCGTCGACGAACAGCTTGAGGTCGCCCGCCAGCTCGAAATCGACCTGCGCGGTAAAGAAGGTCGCCGATTTCACCTTGTCGGCCTCGCCGTGCGCGGCGAGCATCGCCAGCGTCGCGGCGAGCGTCGTGCCCGCGACGCAATAGCCGATGGTGTGGACATGCGGGACGCCCAGCAGGTCGCGTACCGTGTCGATCGCATCGACCTCGGCCGCCACATAATCGTCCCAGACGATCTCGCTCATCGTCGCATCGGCCGATTTCCACGACACCATGAACACGGTCAGCCCCTGTTCGGTGGCCCATTTGACAAAGCTCTTCTGCGGATTGAGGTCGAGAATATAGAATCGGTTGATCCACGGCGGAAAGATGACGAGCGGGACGGTGAAGACGTCCTTCGTCGCCGGATCATATTGGATGAGCTGGTACAGATCGGTTTCGTGAATGACCTTGCCCGGCGTCGTCGCGATATTGACGCCGACCTCGAAGGCTTCGGGATCGACGTGCGAAAGCTGCCCGCGCGACAGGTCGGAAAGCATATGCCCCAACCCTTTGAGCAGGCTTTCGCCGCGCGTTTCGACCGCGCGCTTGATCACCTCGGGATTGGTGATCGCGAGATTGGAAGGCGACAGCGCCTCGGCCATATTCTTCGCGGCGAACTCCAGCCTGGCGCGCGCCTGTTCGTCGATTCCCTGGATGTTGCGGGTGGTCGCGAGCAATTGTTCGGCGAGCAGGCCATAGGTCTGGCGGATCAGCGCGAAGACCGGGTTGGCCGTCCAGTCGGGGTCGGCGAATCGCTTGTCCCTCGGCGCGTCGGTGTCGGGCGTCAGGGAGGGCTGGAGCGTTGCGAGCGAGGTCCAGAAGGCCGCGCCCTGTTCCCACATCCTTGCCGATTGTTCGGCCCATAGCTTCGTCGTCGGGTTTTGCAGCCAACCGGCGGGGTCGAACAGCGCCGCCGCGCTGTTTCCCTGGTTCGCCTGGCTCAGCGCATAGTCGAGCATCATCTGCTGCGCCCGGCCCATCACGCTGGCCCAATGTTGCACGTCGTCGGGCGAAGGCATGAAGGGATTCGCCGCGTCGCTCGTCTTGTCCTCGCCCATGTCGGTCATGCTGGTTCCTGCTGGTCAGTGCCGTGAGAATCCCTATAACAAGCCGCGTCGCGGCTGGCGAGGCGCCGTTCGCGGCCCTTCAAACGCATATGCAAAGGAGTTGTTCTAGTTTCCCATGTCCGACGATGAATTCTATCGCATCAAGCGCCTGCCGCCCTATGTCATCGCCGAAGTCAATGCGATGCGAGCGGCCGCGCGGGCCGCGGGAGAGGACATCATCGACCTCGGGATGGGCAACCCCGACCTGCCGCCGCCCGACCATGTGATCGACAAATTGTGCGAGGTCGCGCGCAAGCCCGATGCGCACGGCTATTCGCAGTCGAAAGGCATTCCGGGCCTTCGCCGCGCGCAGGCCAATTATTACGGTCGCCGCTTCAACGTCGATCTCGACCCCGAAAGCGAAGTCGTGGTGACCATGGGATCGAAGGAGGGGCTGGCGAGCCTCGCGACGGCGATCACCGGCCCCGGCGACGTCGTGCTGGCGCCGAACCCCAGCTATCCCATTCATACCTTCGGATTCATCATCGCCGGCGCGACGATCCGCAGCGTGCCGACGACTCCCGATGAGAATTACTGGCGCGCGCTCGACCGCGCGATGGCATTCACCGTGCCGCGCCCGTCGATCCTGGTGGTCAATTATCCGTCGAACCCGACCGCCGAAGCCGTCGACCTGGCCTTCTACGAACGCTTGGTCGCGTGGGCGAGGGAGAATAAGGTCTGGGTGCTCAGCGATCTTGCCTATTCGGAGCTTTATTACGACGGCAACCCGACGCCCTCGATCCTGCAGGTGCCGGGCGCAAAGGACGTCGCGATCGAGTTCACCTCGATGTCGAAAACCTATTCGATGGCGGGCTGGCGCATGGGTTTTGCGGTCGGCAACAAACGGCTGATCGCGGCGATGACGCGCGTGAAGTCATACCTCGACTATGGGGCTTTCACGCCGATTCAGGCCGCGGCCTGCGCCGCGCTGAACGGGCCGCAGGACATCGTCGAAAAGAACCGACTGCTCTATCAGAAGCGCCGCGACGTCATGGTCGAAAGCTTCGGCCGCGCGGGGTGGGACATTCCCAGCCCGCCCGCGTCGATGTTCGCCTGGGCGCCGTTGCCGCCCGCGCTCAAGGACATGGGCAGCCTCGAGTTTTCCAAGCAGCTGCTGACGCACGCCGGGGTCGCGGTCGCCCCCGGCGTCGGCTATGGCGAGGATGGCGAAGGTTTTGTGCGCATCGCCATGGTCGAGAACGAGCAACGCATCCGCCAGGCGGCGCGCAACCTGCGCAAATATTTCGCCTCGATGGGGATGAACACGCCGGCGAAGGCCAGTTGATGACGCGCGCCGGGTTGGAACGCGCGGGGCGCATCCTGACCGCCCTGTTCGGGGTCGGCTTTCTGCTCCTCGGGCTGCGCTATTTTGCCGACCCCGGCGCGCTGACCGCCGAAGCCGAGGTGGCGATGCCCTCGGCCAAGGCGGTGATGGAAATCCGCACCGTTTATGGCGGCATGTTCGTCGGGGTCGGTCTGGCGACGGCGCTGCTCGGCGGGCGCCACGCGACGGTGCGGGCCGCCTTGTGGGTGCTGGCGCTGGTGGCGGGAAGCGTCGCGCTCGCGCGGCTCGCCGCGATCGCGCTTGGACAGGCCCCCGACCCGCTGTTCGCGACGCTGCTCGCGATCGAGATCGTCGGCGTCGCGCTGGCCGCCTGGATATTGCGCGGACTGGCGGCGGGGACGCACCCTTGATGACGCCCGACGCCAACGCCATCGCGCAGACGATCCAGCTTTCGGTGACCCCGGTGTTCCTGCTGGTCGCAACCGGCAGCCTGCTCAATGTCTTTACCGGGCGGCTCGCGCGCGTGGTCGACCGTTCGCGCGTGCTGATCGAGCAATGGGGCACGACCGAAGGGCGCGAACATGAGCGGCTCGTCGCCGAACTGCGTGTCGTCGACCGGCGGATGGACATCATCAACAATTCGATCGCCGCGGCCGTCGCGTGCGGGATCGTCGTCTGCCTGCTCGTCGCGCTGCTGTTTGCGCAGGCGTTCGTCGGTTTCAATCTCGGCGCCGCGGCGGCGTGGGTGTTTGCGCTGGCGATGCTGCTGCTGCTGGCCTCGTTGCTGCTCTTTCTCGTCGAGGTGCGGCTCGCGACGCGGACGATCCACGTCCCGCTCGAATTGCTCGAACTGGAAGAAATGGGCTGGCGCAAGCGGCAGGGCGGACGCTAGACGCTGTTTCAGAGAGATTGAAGCGACGCGCCCGGCGCGGCTCGCTGCACGATCTCGTCGCTTCAATCTCACTGAAACTGGAATCCTGGCGATCTTGGCGGACGGGCCTTGACCGGCATCATTTCGGGGTTGGCAGGCGACGCGCGCCACCGGGCATCCCGGGCGACGACCCGCCCGGTTCAGCCGCCTTGTCGGGCAAGCATCGGGACGATGCGCGCCATGGCGGCGATCGCAAGCAGCAGCGTCGTCGCCGCAAAGGCCATCGTATAGATGGGCTCGCCGGGGAAAAAGGCCTGCATCGCCGATCCCATCAGCGCCGCGACGAGCAGCTGCGGGATCACGATAAAGACGTTGAACAGCCCCATATAGATGCCGAGCTTTGCCTGCGGCAGGCTCGACGCAAGGATCGCATAGGGCATGGCGAGCACCGAGGCCCAGAAGATGCCGATGAAGATTTCGCTGACGATCAGCAATGCGGGGTCGCGCAGCACGAAGAAGCTCGCAAAGCCGATCGCGCCGCAGCCGAGGCCGATCATGTGCGTCGGCGCCTGCCCCAGCCGCCGCGAAAGCCATGGCAGCAGCGTCAGCGCCGCCACCGCGGCGACGCCGTTATAGATGGCGAACAGCTGGCCGACCCAGTTCGCCGCCGCCTGATAGTCGGCGCTCGCGGCATCGACCGCGCCATAATGATATTGGGCGACGATCGGGGTCGTGTTGATCCACATGATGAACAGCGCCGACCAGCTGAAGAATTGCACCAGCGCGAGGCGCTTCATCAGCAGCGGCATCCCGGCGAAATCGCCGATGATGCTCGCCAGCATATTGGTGCGGTGCCCGCGCCGCGCGAGCAGGATCGCGGCGATGCTGGCGATGCCATAGGCGATGAGCAGCGCGCCGAGCAGCAGCACCTCGCGCAGCAGCGCGAAATGCTGTTGAATCGCGGCGACTGCAACGCCTGCGGCGATCCAGGCAAGCGCGCTGCCTGGCCCGCGCTCCGCAAGGTCGTGCGCGGGCGGGGGTGCCGACGCCGGTTCGCTCGCGGCAAAGCCCGCCATGGTTGCCGGATCATATTCGCGCGTCGAAACGATCGTCCACAGCACCGACAGGAACAGCGCGGCGCCGCCGAACCAGAAGGCATATCTGACCGTGTCGGGAATCTGTCCCGGTGGTGCGACATTGGCGACCCCCATCGCCTCCATCGCCGCGGGAAACAGCGATCCGACGACCGCGCCCGCACCGATGAAGGCGGTCTGCACCGCATAGCCCGCGCTATGCTGGTCCTTCCTCAGCATATCGCCGACAAAGGCGCGAAACGGCTCCATCGAAATGTTGAGCGAGGCGTCGAGCAGCCAGAGCATCGCCGCCGCGAACCAGATGGCGGGGCTTTCGGGCATCGCGAACAAGGCGATTGCGGCCAGGACGGCGCCCGCCAGGAAATAGGGGCGGCGTCGGCCGAGGCGGCCGAGCCATGTCTTGTCGCTCAGATGCCCGACGATCGGCTGGACGAGCAGCCCGGTCAGCGGCGCGGCGACCCACAGGCCGGGCAGCCGCTCGATATCCTCGCCGAGCGACTGGAAGATGCGGCTCATGTTGGCATTTTGCAGCGCAAAGCCGATCTGGATGCCGAAAAAGCCGAAGCTGATGTTCCACAGGCCGGCAAAGCCCTGCCGCGGCTTGTCCATGCGTCTCTCCCCGTCGAGCCGCGCGCGCGGCTTCTGTCCTGCCGGTTTTGCAGCGCGGTGCGGGCAGGGCAAGCGGCTTGGCCGATTGCGTATACGAATACGTGGGGATGACGAATGAAGGCAGGCCGGGAACCCGCCCCCGCGCGCCCCTCTCAGACCGCCGTGCTCTGCCGTTTCACCAGCCGCGTCGGCAGCACCCGCCGCTCGGCTTCCGCACCGTCGATCCGGCGGAGCAGCGCGTCGACGAGCAGCTCGCCCGCGCCCTTCATGTCCTGCATCACGGTCGTCAGCGTCGGCGAGGTCAGGTTGGCGGCGGGAATGTCGTCGAAGCCGATGATCGCAACGTCCTGCGGCATCGTCAGCCCCGCTTCGGTCAGCGCGCGCATCGCGCCGATCGCGATCAGGTCGCTCGCGGCAAAGATGGCGTCGAAGCGCGCGCCGCCCGCGAGCAGCGACCTCGCGGCGGCATAGCCCGACGCTTCGGACGAAACGGCGTCGCGCTGCAACGCGGGGTCGGGCGCGATCCCCGCGGCGCGCATCGCCCGGCAAAGCCCGCGATATCGGTCGTGGAACTCGGGCGCATGGTCCGATGCGTCGCCGAGGAAGGCGATGCGCCGCCGACCGATCGCGATCAGATGTTCGCCCGCCTGTTCGCCCGCGCCGATATTGTCCGACCCCACGGTCAGCCCGATGTCATCCTCCGACACCGATCCCCAGCGCACGAACTTGGTGTCCATCTCGACCAGATGTTCCAGCTTTTCGCGGTAAAGCTGATAGTCGCCATAGCCCAGAAGGATGATGCCGTCGGACCGGTGGCTGTCCTGATAATCGACGTGCCAGTCATTGTGCATCTGCTGGAAACTGATGAGCAGGTCATAGCCGCGCAGCGCACACTGCCGCGTGATCGACCCCAGCATCGACAGGAAAAAGGGGTTGATCATCGAGTCGTCGGGGGTCGGATCCTCGAAAAAGAGCAAAGCGAGCGTGTGCGTGCGCTGCGACCGCAGGCTCGAGGCGTTCTTGTCGACGGTGTAATTGAGCTCGCGCGCGATGCGCTCGATATTGGCGCGCGTCGCGGCGCTCACCGACTTGCTGCCGCGCAGCGCGCGCGACACGGTGGGCTGCGACACCCCCGCCAGATAGGCGATGTCGAAGCTGGTCGGCTTGCCCGAGGGCGGACGCCCCATGCTCCTCTCCTGCCGCGGCCACCCCCGTGGCGGCGCGCTGTTCGGCGCCGAACTTAGCGGCTGGCGGAGGCGGCGCAATGGTCAGAGCCGTTGCCGACGTCACGGCGGCGCTGCTGTGACATTTCGGCGACAGCCGTTCGCGCGTGTGGATTCAGGGCGTTCGCGCAGTCCGATCCGACGGCGCGCTCCGTCACCCCGGTTTGCGGAATCGCAGCGCGAACTGGTCGGTCTTGCCGCGGATCGCCTCGTCGAAGACATTGGCGGTGCGCGGATCGTCGGCGCGCTGATAGATGTGGCTTTCGGCCTCCAGCGCGAAGCCCGCCTTGGTCAGCGCCGCGACCACCGCCGCCTTGTCGATCCGGTGCAGGCTGTCCGCCGCCGTCGTGCCGCTGCCCTCGGCGGCGCTATGGTCGACGACGACCAGCGTGCCGCCGGGTTTCAGCGCGGCGAACAGCGCCGCGCTGCCCTTGTCGCCGGTGCCGGCGGGGAAGGGTTTGAGATACAGGTCGTGGAAGTTCTGCACGGTGATGATCGTGTCCAGCGGCTCGGGAAAGCCGGGCGCCGCGAACGGTCCGGCGACCGCATCGACATTGTCATAGGCGGCATCGACCGCCGCCTGGTCGTCGCCATATTGCTTGCGGAAAGCGATGAACTCGGCGGGCTGGAAGCCATAGACTTTCCCCGACGGGCCGACCGCGGCGGCGAGCAGGCGCGTGACATAGCCGCTGCCCATCACGAAATCGCCCACCTTTTCGCCGGGTTCGATCTGGGCGAATGCGAGCAGCTCGGCGGGCTTGCGCGCGGCGTCGCGGGTCCGGTCGGCGGCGGGGCGCGCCGGATCGGCGAGCGCCGCGGCATAGTCCGGGGCGGCCGCCTGCGCGCCGACGGGCTGGCTCGCGGCGAGCAGCAGGGCAAGGGTGAGCGAACGGATCATGGCATCGACTCCTCTGGTGTATCGCACCGCTATAACAGCTCGGCGCCAACCGCGCGCGCTTTATCGCACCGCGCGACCGGCTGTTTTTAGCTTTCCTACTTGGTCCGCGGATGCCAGCCTCTTTCCAGCCGCCCAATGACTTTCCTGGCTTAAAGCCACAAAGGACACAGTTTGACGCCGCGCGTGCGTATCCTTTGTGGCTTTAAGCGGCTTCGACAGCCCTTGGCATCGCGCGAATCCATGATAGGTTTCGTCGTGAAACGAAAAATCGACCAAAGAATCGGGAGACGGACATGTATGATCTGGTGATACGCGGCGGCACCGTCGTCGACGGGACGGGCGGTGCGCCTTTTGTCGCCGATGTGGCGGTGGAGGGCGACCGGATCGTCGCGGTGGGCGCGAATCTGGGCGCCGGGCGCGACGAAATCGACGCCGGCGGCAAGATTGTCACGCCCGGCTTCGTCGACATCCACACCCATTATGACGGACAGGCGACGTGGGACGCCGAAATGGCGCCGTCGAGCTGGCACGGCGTCACCACCGTCGTGATGGGCAATTGCGGCGTCGGCTTCGCCCCCGCGCGGCCCGATCGCCACGACTGGCTGATCTCGCTGATGGAGGGGGTCGAGGACATCCCCGGCACGGCGCTCGCCGAGGGCATGACGTGGGACTGGGAAAGTTTCCCCGAATATATGGACGCGCTGGAAAAGCTGCCGCGCACGGTCGATGTCGCCTGCCACGTCCCGCACGGCGCGGTGCGCGCCTATGTGCTCGGCGACCGCGAAAAGCCCGGCGCGGTCCCGACCGAGGCCGACATTGCCGAAATGTCGCGGATCGTCGAGGAAGGCATCCGCGCAGGCGCGCTCGGCTTTTCGACGAGCCGCACCGTGCTCCACAAGTCGGTCGACGGCGAACTCGTCCCCGGCACGACCGCGACCGCCGAGGAGCTGATCGCGATCGGCCGCGCGATGGGGCGTGTCGGTTATGGCGTGTTCGAAATGGCGAGCGATTTGAAGCGCGAGTGGAACGAGTTTCAGTGGATGGGCGATCTCAGCCGCGAAACCGGCCTGCCGGTGACCTTTGCCGCGCTGCAATCGATCGCCAAGGAACTGCCGCTCGAAGAGCAGATCGAGGAAATGCGGCGCCAGAACGCCACCGGCGCGAACATCGTCGCGCAGATCGCGCTGCGCGGCAATGGCGTCATCATGGCGTGGCAGGGGACGGTGCATCCCTTCCGCTTCAAGCCCGCGTGGAACGAGATAGAAGGCCTGCCGTGGGCCGAGCAGCTCGCGAAGCTCAAAGACCCGGCGTTCAAGACGCGGATGATCGAGGAAGAAAATGTCTGGCCCGACAGCGACATCCTCGACTTCCTCAAAATCGTCGCGCTCGGCTGGCCGGTGCAGTTCGAGATGGATCCCGATTTCAATTACGAGCCGAAGATGGACGAAAGCATCGCCGCGCGCGCCGCGGCGGCGGGGGTTTCGCCGGGTGAATATGCCTATGACCTCTTGATGAAGGATGACGGCAAGGGCTTCATCTATTTCCCGATTTTGAACTACCGCGACGGCAACCTCGATTTCCTCGAGGATCTGCAAGCGGCCGACGACACGGTGAACAGCCTGTCCGACGGCGGCGCGCATTGCGGCACGATCTGCGACGCTGCCTCGCCGACCTTCATGCTCCAGCATTGGGTGCGCGACCGCGCGCGCGGGCGCATCGCGCTCGAACATGCGGTCAAGCGTCAGTGCCGCGACACCGCGATGCTCTATGGCCTCGAAGACCGCGGGCTGATCGCGCCGGGCTATCTCGCCGACCTCAACGTCATCGACCTGGAAAAGCTGAGACTCGGCAAGCCCTGGCTCGCCTTCGACCTGCCCGCGGGCGGCAAGCGCCTGCTGCAAAAGGCCGACGGCTATGTCGCGACGGTGAAGTCGGGTCAGATCACCTTCCGCGACGGCGTGATGCAGGGCCCGACCCCCGGCGGCGTCATCCGCGGGCCGCAGCGCGTCGAAATGGCGCTGGCGGCGGAATGACCGCAAGCGGATCGTCATCCCGGCGAAGGCCGGGATCTCGCTGGTGCGTCACAATCCCAGGGTGAGATCCCGGCCTTCGCCGGGATGACGTCGTTTATATGGGCGGCAGTTTTCGATCACCGCGCCAGCAAATCGGACGGCAGCGTCGGTTCGCTGACGATCCGCTCCATGCGCCGCCACATTTCCTCGCGCGACGGTTTGCCGCGTTCGACATGCGCACGCACCATCGCTTCGCCAAGGCCATAGTTGATGACATAGCTGCGATACTGGTCGGTGAAGCGGACCGATTGTTCGGCGCGCGATTGCGAGACCAGCAGATATTTCTGCGTCAGCGCCACCGCGGCCCGCCGGTCGATTTCGCCATCGAGATATTGCTGCGCGATCGTCAGCCGCGCTCCCGAAGCGCGCTCGATCGCCGCGAGCAGTTGCCAGTAGCGGTCGTCGGCGGGCGCCGCGATCCCGGCGATCGGCATCAATATGTCGCGCTCGGTCGCGGCCTTGGCGTCGCCGGGAAAGGCAAGGTCGATGCCGTAATTGGCGCTGCCCTCGGCGATCAGGCTTTGCGGGCTGTAGAGCGGATAGACGCTGAACTCGGTCCAGCCGCGCTCCTTCACCAGCTTCTCTTCCAGTTTCATGTTCAGGAGGTGGTGCCCCGGATAGCCTTCGTGACAGCCCAAATCGAGCGCGCGCGACAGGCGGATCGGCAGGTCGGTGTTGACCTGGATCAGGCTGTGATAGCCGCCCTGATAATAGTTATAGCCGCTCCAGCTCTTGCCGGTGACAAACTCCAGGCGAAAGCTCTCGCCCGTCGGCATCGGGATATGCGCCAGGCTCCGTCCGCGGCAGCGCGCGATCGCCGCCTCGAAGGTCGGTTGCAGCCGGTCCTTGGGAATGGTGAAGGCGTCGAGATAGGCCTCGACCCGGTCGGCGAGCGGCCCTTGGCCGGGGACGAGCGCGTCGATCTTCGCGAGTTCGGTGTCATAGCTCGCGAGCGGTTTCAACCGCGGGCGGACGCCGAACAGGCGCTCGGCCTCGTCGACGAAGGCGAAGCGCGTGCCTTCCATCATCATCAGCCGCGTTTCGGCGGCGCGAAGCTGGGCGCGCAGGAAAGCCGCGCGCCGCTTGGCGAGCGGGTCATCGAGGCGTCGCGCGGTGCGGTCGGTCTCGGCCATCAGCGCGCGCGTCGCGGCGAGCAGCGCCGCCTTGTCGCGCGGGTCGGCTTCGGCCGCGGCCTTGATCGCGGCGGGGCCGTAATAGGCGTCGATATAGCCCGGCTCATGCGTGCCGATTTCGAGCGAGAGGCGAAGATAGGAGGCGGCGATGGCGTCGAGGGCCGCGGCGTCCGCGCCGGTGCGGCGGACGTCGAGCGCCGCGACGCCGGTTTCGCCCGGAGGCGCCTTTGCGGGACCGGCGGCGCATCCCGCCAGCATCGTGGCTGCGACCAGCAAAAGCGGGATCGGCTTGGTCATATCGCTCGCCTAGCGGGTCATTTCGGACGTGTCACGCACATCGCCGTCGGCGGCGATCTCTCCGCTCGAGGCGGATTCGACGGCATTATGTTCGGGATGGAGCGGAGCGAAGCGCAGCACGGCAAAGCCGACGAGCGCCGCCGCGAGCGACCCCATGAGGATGCCGATCTTCGCCTCCTCGATCAGCAGCTCGTTGCCCGGAAAGGCCAGGCTGCCGATGAAAAGGCTCATCGTGAACCCGATGCCGCAGAGCATCGCGACGCCGTAAACCTGGAGCCAGGTCGCGCCGCGCAGCCGTCCGGCGATGCCGAGCTTGACCGCCAGCCAGACGCTGCCGAAAATGCCGATCTGCTTGCCCAGGAACAGCCCCGCCGCGATGCCGAGCGGCAGGGGCGCAAAGAGCTGGTCAAGGCCCAGCGCGCGCATGTCGACGCCCGCATTGGCAAAGCCGAACAGCGGGACGATTGCAAAGGCCACCGTCGGGTGCAGCGCATGTTCGAGCCGGTGGAGCGGCGAGGTCTGGCTGTCGGGCGCGCCGGGCGTGCGCTCGAAGGGGATCGTCATCGCCGCGAGTACCCCGGCGATCGTCGCATGGACGCCCGAAAGCAGCATCGCATACCAGAGCAGCAGGAAGAGGAGCATATAGACGAGCAGGTTCTTCACCCCGCTGCGGTTGCACGCGAACATGACGCCAAGGATCGCCGCCGCGGCGCCAAGTGCCATCAGGTTGATCTTGGCGGTATAGAAGAGCGCGATGATCGCGACCGCGCCCATGTCGTCGACGATCGCGACGGTGACGAGGAACAGCTTGAGCGAGGTCGGCGCGCGCTTGCCGAGCAGCGCGAGCACGCCCATGGCAAAGGCGATGTCGGTCGCCGCCGGGATCGCCCAGCCCTGCGCCAGCCCCGGCTCGCCGCCGACGAAGGCCATGTAAAGCGCGGCGGGCGCCGCCATGCCGGCCGCGGCGGCAATGAAGGGCAGGCGCCGACGATCCCAGCTCGCGAGGCGTCCGTCGACGAACTCGCGCTTGATCTCCAGCCCGACGAGCAGGAAAAATACCGCCATCAACCCGTCGTTGATCCACAGATGGACCGTCATCGGGCCGAGCTTGTCGGTCAGCACCGGTCCCGTCACCGCATGAATCAGGTCGTGGTACAGGCCCGACAATGGGGAATTGGCGACAATCATCGCCAAAATGGCTGCGAAAATGAGCAGCATCCCGCCCGCGCTTTCGCTTTCGAGGAAATCGCGCAACGCTGAAGGGGGCGGAAAACGGCGGGTCATGGGCGGATTATGTCCTTGTTTCGTCAACTGTTGTGACAATTGCTTAGCGGTGGGGGCGCTGCTTTACAAATGAGCGGGCTTGATTAGCATTCTTGCCAAGGATGGCGCCATGCCATCGGTGGGGCGGGGCTGGCAAGTGGGGCTATCGACCGCGTGGCTGGAATGGCTGGTGCTGGGGGCTGGCCGCGAACTGATGCTGTTCGCGTCGGTGGGTATCCTGTTGATCGGGATCGACGATCTGTTGCTCGACGCGCTGTGGCTGGCCACGCGTGGGCGGGGCCGATGCGAAACCGCAAGCGCACCGCCGATCACGGGTGGCATCGCCGTTTTCGTGCCTGCGTGGGACGAAGCCGCTGCCCTGCCCGCGATGCTTCGCCGCACCCTTGCCGCGTGGGAGGGGGAGAGTTTCCGGCTCTATATCGGATGCTATCCCAACGATATGGCCACGATAGCTGCGGTCTCGCCGCTGGTCGCCGACGATCGGCGCCTGCGCCTGGTGATCGGCGATTGCGAAGGGCCGACGACCAAGGGCGACAATCTGAACCGGCTCTGGACGGCGCTGTGCGCCGACGAACGGACGGAGGGCATGCGTTTTGCCGCGATCGTGCTTCACGACGCCGAAGATCATGTCCACCACCACGAACTTGCGCTCTATCGACAGCATCTGGCCCGGAATGCGATGGTGCAGATCCCGGTCGTGCCGATCATCGAACGGCGCGCGCGCTGGATCGGCGGCCATTATGCGGACGAGTTTGCCGAAGCGCATGGCAAGGATCTGTTGGTGCGCTCGCGTCTCGGTCTGCCCCTGCCTTCGGCGGGCGTCGGTTGCGCATTGTCGCGCAGTGCGCTCGCCTTGCTCGCGATCGAGCGACGCGGTCGGCCCTTCCGGGGCGACAGCCTGACCGAGGATTATGAGGTCGGCATGGTCATCGGCGCTTATGGCCTGGGCGCGTGTTTCGTCGACGCGGTGGATCCCGCGGGCGACCCCATTGTGTCGCGCGGGGCGTTTCCGCGACGCATCGACACCGCTGTTCGGCAGAAGTCGCGCTGGATCGCCGGGATCGCGCTGGCGGGCTGGGATCATCTCGGCTGGCCTGACTCCCGCCTCGATCACAAGCAGGGCTGGACCGGACGCGCTCTGCTTGCGCGCTGGATGCTCTGGCGTGACCGGCGAGCGCCGCTCGCCGCGCTCATCCTGCTTGCCGCCTATGCGGGGCTCGTGCTCCTGGCGGTCGGGGTGGCGGGGCAATTGGCGCTGGGCTGGCAAGCGATGGAGCCCGGTCCGGCGCTGCGATGGCTGCTCGTCGTCAATTCGCTGTTCCTCGGCTGGCGCTTGGCGCTCCGCATCTACTTCACCGCGCGCCGTCATGGAGGGCGCGAAGCCGCGTTTGCAATCCCGCGTGCCTTTGTAGCGAACATCATCGCCATGCTTGCGGCGCGGCGTTCCATCCTGCTTTACTGGCGGATGCTGCGCTCCGGCGAGGTGGTGTGGGACAAGACCGATCACAGTGAAAGCAGCGTTGCGGTCGCGGAGGTATCGGTGCGAGTGGCGCGGCGGCGATGATACGCCGTGCCGATGCGAGGCGCGACGCCCCCGCGCTGCGCTTTCTGTTGGGATGCGTCGGCGGATGGATCCTGTTGCGCGTCATGACGCTCGGCAACCCGCCGCACCCGTCGCTGCCCACAGCCGCGTCCGCGCCATGGGCGGCCGCATCGCCCCTGGCCCGTGACGCCCGGCCTTCGACGGCGCGGCGAAATGACAGGACCGCGTCAGCTTCGGTTGATCGGCGACGCGGCGTGGCGCCCGCGAATGTCGGAACCGTTCCGCCGCGCCGCCGGTCCGCCGCGATATCGCTGGCCGTTCGCGGGACCGCGACGCCCCATCGTCCCGACGACGGGCCGTCGGCGGCACGGCGCTTTTCGCCGCCTGTTGCGTCGGCGGGAAACGTCGTGCTGCCGACGGACCATGACGAACCACATGGGTCCGTTTCGGTCCGCCGCTCCGCCGCCGCGCCGGAGCGGCCAGTCTGGATGGGGCGCCAAATGGGCGGATGGTCCGCGTCGGCCTGGCTCTATTTTCGCGACGGATCGGGCGCGGCGCCGCGCGGCATCGGTGCGTCGAGTCAACTCGGCAGCAGCCAGGGCGGCGTGCGGATGGCCTATGGCTTTGGCGCGGCGGGGCGACTGCGCGCCTATGCGCGGACGACGATCGCTTTCGAGCAGCCGCGTCAGCGCGACGCGGCTTTCGGTCTGGCCTTCGCGCCGATCGCCGATATGCCGGTCGATGTGGCGATCGAACAGCGCGTCGCCGCCGGGCGCGACGGCCGAACGGCGCTCGCGGCGATGGCGAGCGGCGGGGTCGCCGACGTTCGGCTCCCGGCTGGTTTCCGGCTCGATGCCTATGCGCAGGCGGGTGTCGTCGGCGCGCACCGCCGCGACGCTTTCGCCGATGGGGCGGTGGTGGTCGACCGCGGGTTGGGGCGCGAAGGCGCCTCGTTGCGCTTCGGCCTGCTGGCGGCGGGCGCGGTGCAGCCCGGCGCGGCGCGCGTCGATGTCGGACCGCGGCTGACGCTGCGCCTGCCCGACGTGGGGCAGGGCGGCCGGATCGCGCTCGACTGGCGGCAGCGCGTTGCGGGCGACGCGCGACCGACAAGCGGCCTCGCGCTGACGCTCGCGGCCGACTTCTGACCGCAAAAATAGCCGCCGCAGCCGATTCCCCGCCGTGAAAAAATGCTCTAGGGTCGACGGACTCGGCGCAGTTTTGCGCCGTGGACGCATGTTTCGGGGCCTCCGTGGATCTTTATCTTCCAGTCGCCAATCTGTCGGTCAACGCGCTGGTCATCATCCTGCTCGGCGGCGGCGTGGGGTTTCTGTCGGGCATGTTCGGCGTCGGCGGCGGCTTCCTGACGACGCCGCTCCTCATTTTTTACGGTATTCCGCCGACAGTGGCCGCGGCATCGGCGGCGACGCAGGTGACGGGCGCCAGCGTGTCTGGCGCGCTCGCGCATCTCGAACGCGGCGGGGTTGACCTCCGCATGGGCACGGTGCTCGTCGTGGGCGGGCTTCTGGGGTCGCTGATCGGCGCGGGGCTGTTTGAACTGCTCACCGCCTGGGGGCAGATCGATACGGTGATCAACATGCTTTATGTGGCGCTGCTCGGCTCGGTCGGCAGCATCATGGCGCGCGAGGCGTGGGGCGCCTTGCAGAATATGCGCGCCGGCCTTCCCGCCCCGGCGCGCAAGCGGCGTCATCATCCGATGGTCGCCAACCTGCCGCTGCGCTGGCGCTTCTATCGCTCGGGCCTCTATATCTCGCCGCTCGCGCCGCTGATCCTCGGCATGGTGGTGGGCATTTTGACGATGCTGCTGGGCGTCGGCGGCGGCTTCATCATGGTGCCCGCGATGCTCTTTCTGCTGGGCATGGGCACGCAGGTCGTCGTCGGAACCTCGCTGTTCCAGATATTGTTCGTGACGATCGCGACGACGATGGTTCACGCGCTGACGACCGGCGCGGTCGACATCGTGCTCGCGGGGCTGCTGCTGCTCGGCAGCGTGACGGGCGCGCAGATCGGCGCGCGCTTTGCGCAGAGCGTCAAGCCCGAATATCTGCGCATGGCGCTGGCGGTGATCGTCCTGCTCGTCGCGGCGCGCATGGCGGTCGACCTCTTCATCCGCCCCGACGAAATCTACACCGTCCAATGACCGTGATGCGCGCCCTGATCGCACTGTTCGCGCTGGCGCTGCTTCCGCTCGCGCCAGCGCACGCGGCCGATCCACGGCTCGTTCCCGACGTGTCGAGCCGCGCGATCGACATCCAGTACAGCTTCACCGGCGAGGAACTGCTGCTGTTCGGGGCGATCCTCTATCCCGGCCAGCGCCTGCCCGACGACCGCGCCGACATCGTCGTCGTGCTGAAGGGGCCGGTGCGGCCGATCGTGCTGCGCGAAAAGCGGCGCGTCGCGGGTATATGGGTCAACGCCAGCAGCATTCGGTTGCGCACCGCGCCCAGCTTTTACGCCATCGGTTCGTCGCGGCCGATCGACAGGCTGGTCGACGAGCGCACGGCGGCAATCTTCGAGCTCGGGCTTGCCAATCTGTCGATGTCGCCGACCGGATTCTCGGAGGCGAAAACGCTCGAGCGCTTCGAGGCGGGGCTCATCGACCTTTATACGCGCGCCGGGCTGTTCGTCGAAAATCCCTCGGCGGTCGAGATTACCGAAGGTGTGCTCTATCGTGCGCGCATCCCCGTGCCCGCGCGCGTGCCGGTCGGCACCTATCGCGCCGAAACCTATCTGATCAGCCGCGGCCGCGTGCTCGCGGTCGCATCGCGCGATGTCCAGATCCGCAAGACCGGCTTCGAGCGCTTCGTCGCGCTGGCCGCCGAGGAGCACGGTTTTCTCTACGGTCTGTCGGCGGTGCTGATGTCGCTCGGTCTCGGCTATGCCGCATCGGCGATTTTCCGCCGCCGCTGAACTATCATAAGCGCTTTGTTTACCCTCCTCTGCGATAGCCGGGGGCGGGATCACAAAGGCGGGGGCTTGGTTTATGGACATGCAGGGCGGTTTCGGCGCCGGAGACTCGACAGCGGTGCAGCATGTGCGCCTGGCAGGGGGCGGCGTGGCGGCTCCGGTGACACCGGGCGCCGTCCATCACCGCGACGACCTGTTGATCGGCGAAGTCGTCGATATTTCGGGGTCGGCATCGCGCGTCCTGCTCGACGCGGCGACGATCGGCACCCTGTCTTCGTCGGGCGACGCCGCGGTGGCGATGGCCGGACAGGTCGGCGCGCAGGTAAAGGTGCGCGTCGGCAATATCTGGCTCGTCGCCAGCATCCGCGATCAGCAATTGCACGAACGCGGCGAAGGGTTGATCATCGCAACGATCGACTTCCTCGGCGAAGGCGAAGAGGAAAAGATCACCGGGCGCATCCACAATTTCCGTCGCGGGGTGACGCGCTACCCCGTGCCGGGCAGCCCGGTTTTCGCCGCGACCAGCGCCGACCTCAAACAGATTTACGCCGCCGATGAGCGCGCGCATGTCGAGATCGGCACGGTGCATCCGACGAAGGACGTCCGCGGCTCGCTCTATGTCGATGCGATGCTGGGCAAGCATTTTGCGCTGCTCGGCTCGACGGGTACGGGTAAATCGACCAGCGCCGCGCTCATCCTGCACAAGATCTGCGAGCTGGCGCCGCAGGGTCATATCGTGATGATCGACCCGCATGGCGAATATTCGGCGGCGTTCAAGGGCACGGGCGCGCTGTTCGACGTCGACAATCTGGCGATGCCCTATTGGCTGATGAACTTCGAGGAACATTGCGAAGTGTTCGTCACCGCCGAGGGGCGCGACCGCCAGGCGGACTGCGACGTGCTCGCGCGCTGCCTGCTTCAGGCGCGGACCAGGAACCGGCTCGCCGAGGGCATGACCAAGATCACGGTCGATTCGCCGATTCCCTATCTGCTATCCGACCTGCTCAACATTCTCACCAACGAGATGGGCAAGCTCGACAAGGCGACCTCGACCGCGCCCTTCATGCGCATCAAGGGCAAGATCGAGGAAATGCGCGCCGACCCGCGCTATAATTTCATGTTTTCGGGCATGCTCGTAGCCGACACGATGGCGAATTTCCTCGGCAAGATTTTCCGCCTGCCGTCGGACGGGCGGCCGATCTCGATCATCGACGTGTCGGGGGTGCCCAGCGACATCACCGGGGTCGTCGTCGCGGTGCTGTCGCGCCTGACCTTCGACTATGCGATCTGGTCGCGCGGCGAACCGCAGCGTCCGATCCTGCTCGTCTGCGAGGAAGCGCATCGCTACATCCCCTCGAAGGACATTGGCCAGGGACAGGCGGTGCGCAAGATCCTCGAACGGATCGCCAAGGAGGGCCGCAAATATGGCGTGTCGCTGGGCCTCATCACCCAGCGCCCGTCGGACCTCGCCGAAGGCGTGCTGTCGCAGTGCGGCACGATCATCGCGATGCGCCTCAACAACGAGCGCGACCAGCATTTCGTGAAAGCGGCGATGCCCGAAGGCGCGCGCGGCTTCATCGACTCGATCCCCGCGCTGCGCAACCGCGAGTGCATCGTGTGCGGCGAGGGCGTGTCGATCCCGATCCGCGTCTATCTCGACACGCTCGAAGAGGAAAAGCGGCCTGCGTCGAGCGATCCGCTCTTCTCGAAACTGTGGCGCGAAACGGGCGGCGAGGCCGAGATCATCGAGCGCGTGGTGAAACGCTGGCGCAGCCAGGGGCGGTAGGCGTATCGGCGCTGGCGACAGCAAGGTTCGACCACAATTTTTCTGTTCTGCGGAAGGGCCGCTTTGAGGTGATTCCTGCCTTTCCCTTATCCGTCATCCCGGCGCAGGCCGGGATCTCGCCGGTGCGGTAAACCGATAGGCTGAGATCCCGGCCTTCGCCGGGATGACGATAAAGTTGAGGGCAACTTCCGGTCGCAACCCGACATTGCCATTTGGCCCGTCACAATCAGGCCTGCGGCGGCTCCCACAGCTCGATCGGATTGCCTTCGGGGTCGTGGACGCGCGCGAAGCGGCCGACGGCGGGGTCGTCCCATTCGGGCTTGGTAATAATCTCTTCGCCCGCGTCGCGAAACGGGGCGAGCACGGCGTCGAGGTCGTCGACGCGCAGGTTCAGCATATGTTGCTTGTCGGCGGCGAAATAATCGGTGTCGGCCTTGAACGCGCTGAACACCAGCGGCCCGGCGGCGACGTTCCACACCCATTCGTTGACCGGCCCGGTGTCGTCGGCATTGCAGCCGGCGCCGATGCCCAGCCGCTCGCGATACCAGGCGTTGAGCGCATCGGGATCGCGCGCCCGGAAAAACAGCCCGCCGATGCCTTTGACATGTCCCATGGCCACCTCGCTCCATTGACAGGGTGACAGCCTAGACCGCCTGGCTCAGCGTTTCCACTCTCCGCTTTTGGCGAACTCCTCGCGGATTTGTCCCGACTGATTGAGTCGCGGGTCGGCGTAGGCTGGCGTGGCGGATGTTGCGGCGGGCGGGGCGCCAGGGGTTGCGGGGACCAGCGCACCGGGCAGCGGCGCGGGGGCGGCGTCGGGGAGCGGCGCGGCGCCGGTGAGGGCGGGGAGGGGCCCGGCGCCGGGCGCGATGCCCTGGCCTTTCAGGATCGCCAGCTGCTGCGCGACGGGCAGATAGGGGCCGGGCACCGGCTCGCGGCCTGCATAGGGTGCGCGAAAGGCGTCGGGCATCCCCCAGCGGCCGCGCCAGCGGTGAAAGATATGCGCGCCGACGATGTTGGTCATCACCAGGCTTTTGCCCCAGCGCGGCCAGATCGCCTGCGTGTGATAATGGGTCGCAAGCCCGACCTTGGCAAAGACCTGTCCGCCGAGCGCCGCTGCCGCGACGCGGCTGGCGCGCAGCCAGTTGGCGCGGCTGGGGGCGCGCGCCATCGCGCCGTCGCAGGCAAAGGTGAACTGGCACACGCCCGCGCGTTGCGACCCCTGGAACACGACGCCGCAAACGCTGCCCGGAAAGCTCGGATGGCGGACGCGGTTGATGATCGTCTGCGCGACGCCGCGCATCCCGTCGTCGCTTTCGGATGCGGCTTCGTAATAGATGGCGGCGGTCAGGCAATAATGCGCGCGTTCGCGGTCGAGCGCGGTCAGCCCGCGAAAGACATAGGGCTTGGCCGCGGGGCCGACGAACGCCTCCTCGCGCAGCGCGGCCGGGTCGGCGGGCGGCAGCGCGGTCGCGTCGGCAAAATCGATGCTGCGCGGGTCGGGCAGCGTCGGGTCGATCTTCAGCGCTGCCTCATAATCCTCGGCGGTCATGATCGCCCAGCGTTCGGGGTCATAGGGCCTGAAATCGAGCGGCACCGATACGCTGTAGGGGCCTAAGAACGTCGGCGCGCGAAACTGCCCGCTCGACAGCAGGAAGGCGAGGCAGGCGACCACCGACACCGCGCCGATCGCCGCCCAAAAGGCGCGCCCCGGCCCCGCCGGCCCCTCGGGCGGCGGGTCGCGCCACGTCGAACGGGCGGTCAGGGACAGTTCGGGCTTCATCAGAGCGGCATCATTCCTTGCGCCGCGCCTGCACGGTGCAGACGCCGCGGGGGCATCCTATACATGGAAACGCCAATAAAGCGTTGCCGCTAACGCATGTCGAGCGCGACGACGAACAGGATCAGCGCCGCGGTCGACGCCAGCGTGCGGACGTGGTTCCACGCCGTCCATTCCTTGAGATAGCGCGCCCAGAGCAGCCGCCCCGCCTCGCTTTGCGGGTCGCTCGCGTCGAGCGCGGTGTTGCGCGGGACGTTGAAGAGCATCGTCACCACGAACATGCCGGTGAAATAGATGACACCCCCGGCCAGCGCCGCGCATGCCCCCGGCTGGCCCCAGTGCAGCGCGCCAACAATCGCGAGCACGAGGCTCGACAGGCTGGACCCCAGGAACAGGGGCATGAACAGCGAGCGCAGGATGACGCGGTTGATGCTGGTCATCGCAGTCGCCCCGGCGGCCGCGCCGGTGCGTGCAAAGGCGGTCATCGCGAAAGCCGAGAAGGTGAAATAGACGCCCGCAAGAAGGCCGCAGGTGACGATCGAAAACCAGAGCAGGGCGGTCACAAGCGGGGCGGTCATGGGCGACTCCGGTTCGTTGCTTGCCGTTTCCTAACCCATTTATATGGCAACGCGAACATCGCGGTTCGCGCTTGCGGGTCAGGGCTGCGGGATGGGCACCGCCTCGCCGTTGTCGTCGCGGACGTTGCCGCTGGCCGCGACGATGTCGCCGGGCGCCGAATTGTTGAGGATGAGGCCGTAACGCTCGTCGCGCCCGAAGCGATTGTCGACGATGCGCTGGTCGCGGCCGGATGCGAGGCGCAGCACATAGCCGGCGCCGTTCAGATAATTGCCTATGATGCGGATCAGGCTGTTGCCGCCGTTCGCATTTTCGAAAAAGATCGCGGCGTTCAGCACGTCGTCGCCGCACGTCTGGCGCCATGGTCCCATGTCGATCGCATTGTTTTCCAGCGTCAGATTCTCGACCCCGCGCACCTGGATGCCGTCGGCGTGGGCGCCGCATGCGGGCTCGGGACTATGCAGAAAATTATTGCGGATCATCAGGTTGCGGATGCGCCCGGTGTCGGAGGTGATGTGGATGAGGTCGCTTGTTGAACCATGGACATTATTGCCTTCGAGCACGACGTCCGCCGCGCCCGATATCGAGATGCCGCCGCGGATTTCGCACCGTTCGATCCGCGACCGCGGCCCCGACAACTGGATGCTCACCTGCGAGCGGCAATTGCGCAGGACGACATCGGCGCCCGCGAAATGATAAAAGCCGCCGTCGGGCGGCCTCGGAAGATCATAGCCGTCGATCACGAGGTTCGATCGTCCGTCATAGGCGGGCCCCGACCAGCTGCGCAGCGTTATGCCCGCGGGTACGCCCGTGTTGGCGGCATCGGGGTGCGGACTGGCGGCGGGCGGCGGGGTTGGGGTCGGCGTCGGGGTCGGTGCGGGTGTCGGTGCAGGCGCTGGAGTCGGCGAAGGGGCGGGCGCGGGCAATTGCACCGGTGGCGGCGCTTCCTCGCCGCTCCCGCCGCCACATCCGGCGAGCGTCAGCATGACGAGCAACGCGGCGTTGTGCTGGAACCGGCTTTTGAGCATGATCCTGTCTCTCCAGCGGCGCGAACGGTTGGCCGCGGCCGTCAGTAGCCGACCGGATGACAGGGGTTCAACTATCTGACAGGTTATAATAGACTGTAATATAAGGAAAAGATGGATAATGCGGCTTAACCATCCCGCGATATCTGCCCTGTTTCCTCTTCTTGTCTTGCCCTGACTTTTGCTGACCTTTGCCGCGCGGCAAGGCCGGGTGCGGAACCGCTTTCCCTCTTGCCGACGCTGACGCATCGGCCTATATGCGCCTCACTTCTTGACATGGTTAGCCAGTTGGGACGTCGGGGCCGCGGGCCGCGGCGGCTGTAGCTGCATGGCTTTCCGGTCATCCGAACTGGAATAATGACTTGGTCGATTTCGACGCCCTCCATGCGATCATCGCGCCCGAAGCCGAGGCGATGGGCCTCGCGCTCGTGCGCGTCGCCTTCTTTGGCGGCGACAGCGATCCGACCCTGCAGGTGATGGCCGAGCGGCCCGACACGCGCCAGCTGACGATCGACGATTGCGCCGATCTGTCGCGCCGCATTTCGGACCGGCTCGACGCGCTCGAGGAAGCGGGCAAGGATCCGATCCCGACCGCCTATCGGCTGGAGGTTTCGTCGCCCGGCATCGACCGGCCGCTGACGCGGCGCGCCGACTTCGCCGACTGGGCGGGGCATGAGGCGAAGATTGCGCTGAAAGAGAAGCTGGACGGGCGCCAGCGTTTCAACGGCACCCTGGTCGGCATCGACCTTAAGGGCGATACCGTCACGATTTCGGACAAGGAAGGGGTGCAGCATCATCTGCCGTTCGAGGCAATCGACACGGCAAAGCTGGTCCTCACCGACAAATTGATTGCCGCAACCGTCCCGCTCTCGGCCGAGGGCGCGGACGAAATGGAAGAAGAAGGACAGGACTGATGGCCACTGCCATTTCCGCCAACAAGGCCGAGCTGCTCGCGATCGCCAATGCCGTTGCCAGCGAGAAGATGATCGACAAGGGCATCGTCATCGAGGCGATCGAGGAAGCGATCCAGCGCGCCGCGCGCGCGCGCTATGGCGCCGAGAATGACATTCGCGCCAAGCTCGACCCGCAGACCGGCGATCTGCGCCTGTGGCGTGTCGTCGAGGTCGTCGAGACGGTCGAGGATTATTTCAAGCAGGTCGATCTCGCCGCCGCGCAGAAGCTGCAGAAGGACGCGAAGATCGGCGACTTCATCGTCGACCCGCTGCCCGCGGTCGACCTCGGCCGCATCGACGCGCAGTCGGCGAAGCAGGTGATCTTCCAGAAGGTCCGCGAAGCCGATCGTCAGCGCCAGTATGAAGAGTTCAAGGACCGCGCCGGGGAGATCATCACCGGTGTCGTGAAATCGGTCGAGTTCGGCCATATCGTCGTCAACCTCGGCCGCGCCGAGGGCGTGATCCGCCGCGACCAGCAGATCCCGCGCGAACTGATGCGCGTCGGCGACCGCGTCCGCGCGCTGATCCTGTCGGTGCGCAGCGAAACGCGCGGGCCGCAGATCTTCCTGAGCCGCGCGCACCCCGATTTCATGAAAAAGCTGTTCGCGCAGGAAGTGCCTGAAATCTATGACGGCATCATCGAGATCAAGGCCGCCGCGCGCGATCCGGGCAGCCGTGCGAAGATCGGCGTCATCAGCTATGACGGCAGCATCGACCCGGTCGGTGCGTGCGTCGGCATGAAGGGCAGCCGCGTGCAGGCGGTCGTCCAGGAATTGCAGGGCGAAAAGATCGACATCATTCCCTGGTCCGAAGACACGGCGACCTTCGTTGTCAACGCGCTTCAGCCCGCCACGGTGCAGCGCGTCGTCATCGATGAGGATGATGGCCGCATCGAAGTCGTCGTCCCCGACGATCAGCTGAGCCTCGCGATCGGTCGGCGCGGCCAGAACGTGCGTCTGGCCAGCCAGCTTACCGGCAAACAGATCGACATCATGACCGAGGCTGATGCGAGCGAGAAGCGCCAGCGCGAATTCGTCGAACGCTCGACGATGTTCCAGGAAGAACTCGACGTCGACGAAACGCTCGCGCAGCTCCTCGTCGCCGAAGGTTTCGGCGAGCTCGAGGAAGTCGCTTATGTCCCGCTCGAAGAGCTTGCGAGCATCGAGGGCTTCGATGAAGAGCTCGCGCAGGAGTTGCAGAGCCGTGCCGCCGAAGGGCTCGATCGCCGCGAAGAGGCCGCGAGACAGGAGCGCCGCGCCCTTGGTGTCGAGGATGCGCTCGCCGAGATTCCGCACCTGACCGAAGCGATGCTCGTCACGCTTGGCAAGGCCGGGATCAAGACGCTCGACGATCTCGCCGACCTTGCGACCGACGAGTTGATCGCGAAGAAGCGCACCGACAACCGCCGCGGCCCGGCGCGCAGTGAACGCGCCGAGGACAAGGGCGGCGTGCTGGGTGATTATGGCCTCAGCGAAGAGCAGGGCAACGAGATCATCATGGCGGCTCGCGCGCACTGGTTCGACGACGAACCGGAAGCCGGGTCCGCGGCGGCGCCGCAAACCGGGGAGGCCGCCGATGCGGACCCCGCGCAATGATCAGCTGAGCCCAACCGACCGCGCAAAGGGGCGCGGCAACCATGTGCCCGAGCGGCGCTGTGTCGTCACCGGAGAGGTGTTTCCGGCGGAGCGACTCGTGCGCCTCGCGCTCGGTCCCGATGGCGGCATCGCGCCCGACGTTCACGGCAAGGCGCCGGGGCGCGGCGCATGGATCGGCGTCGACCGGGCGACGCTCGAGGCGGCGCAGGCCAGGGGCAAGCTCAGGAGCGGCCTTGCGCGTGCGTTGCACGAGAGCGGCTTTGCGATCCCCGACGATCTCGGCGCGCGGATCGAGGCCCAGCTCGCCCGCGCGACGCTCGACCGGCTGGGTCTCGAATCGCGCGCGGGCATGCTCATCAGCGGCAATGACAAGATCGAACAGGCGGCGCGGCGCGGGCAGGTTCGCCTGCTCCTCCACGCACATGATGCGGGCGAGGATGGCCGCAAGAAACTGGCGCAGGCGTGGCGTGTCGGCGAGGATGCGGAAGGATCGGGCCGCGAAGGACTGGTCTTGCCGGTAGACCGCGGCACCCTATCTGTGGCATTGGGGCGCGAGAACGCGGTGCATCTGGCGATTGTCGACGCCCGCGCCGCCGACCGGGTGCTGGCGCATTTGAGCCGCTGGCAGTTTTTCACCGGATGGAGTAGGGACGCGGCCAATCGCGTTTCGGATACGGATTCCCGCGCGCCGGGAACAGGGGATACGTCCGCGGCTTCCGCCGTTTCGGGCGCGTTTTGAAGGAATGATGGTTTTCGATGAGTGACGAACAGGACAAGCCGACCCTTAGCCGCAAGCCCCTGGGCCTGAAGCGGACGGTCGAGGCCGGACAGGTGCAGCAGCAATTCAGCCATGGCCGCCGCAATACGGTGGTGGTCGAGGTGAAGCGCCGCCGCGTGCTGGGTCGGCCGGGCGAGGCCGCACCGGCACCGGAGGCCGAAGAGGCGAAGGCCCCGCCCGCCCCTGCGCCTGCGCCCGCCGCGCCCAGGCCCGCGGCGCCGAAGCCTGCCGCGGCGGACAGCCTGTTGACGCGCCAGGAGCGGCAGGCGCAATTGCTGCGCGAGGCTGAGGAAGCGCGCATGGCGGCGCTCGAAGAGAATCGTCGCCGCGAGGAAGCGGCGCGCGCGCGGGCGGCCGAGGAGGAAAGGGCGCGCGCCGAAAAGCGCGAGGAGCAGGTCGCGGCAAAGGCCGCCGAGCCCGCGCCGCCGCCCCCGGCGCCGACACCGGACGCCCCTGCCGACGTTCCGGCCGCCGAGCGTCCGGCCGAAACCGCCGCGCGTCCCGCGACGGCGGGCGCGGCCCCGGCGCCACGCCGCTTCACTCCCGTCGAGCCGCCAAAACGCCCCGAGCCCAAGCGTCCCGAGCCCAAGGCCAGCCGCGGCGGCGAAAATCGCCGCCAATCGGGCAAGCTGACCGTCACGCGCGCGCTGAATGAGGATGAAGGTGCGCGTGCGCGCAGCCTCGCCGCGCTGAAGCGTGCCCGCGAAAAGGAAAAGCGTTCGCACATGACCTCGTCGGGCCCGCGCGAAAAGCAGGTCCGCGAAGTCGTCGTGCCCGACACGATCACGGTGCAGGAACTCGCCAACCGCATGGCCGAAAAGGGCGCCGACCTGGTCAAGGCGCTGTTCAAGATGGGGATGCCCGTCACCGTCAACCAGACGATCGACCAGGACACTGCGGAACTGCTCGTCACCGAATTCGGGCACGAGATCAAACGCGTCAGCGAAGCCGACATCGACATCCGCCACGACGAGGATGTCGACGATGCCGCGGCGCTCAAGCCGCGCGCGCCGGTCGTGACGATCATGGGCCATGTCGATCACGGCAAGACCAGCCTGCTCGACGCGCTGCGCGGCGCCAATGTTCAGGCGGGCGAGGCCGGCGGCATAACCCAGCATATCGGGGCCTATCAGGTGAAGGCGAAGGACGGCAGCGTCATCACCTTCCTCGATACGCCGGGCCACGAAGCCTTTACGGACATGCGCGCACGCGGAGCGAACGTCACCGACATCGCGATCCTGGTGGTTGCGGCTGACGACGGCATAAAGCCGCAGACGGTCGAATCGATCAACCACGCCAAGGCGGCCGGCGTCCCGATCATCGTCGCGATCAACAAGATCGACAAGGATGGCGCCAACCCGCAGCGGGTGCGCGAGCGCCTGCTCGAGCATGAGATCATCGTCGAGGCGATGGGCGGCGAGGTGCAGGACGTTGAAGTTTCGGCGCTCAAGAAACAGAATCTTGACAAGCTGCTCGACGCGATCGCGCTGCAGGCCGAGATCATGGAACTGAAAGCCAATCCCGACCGCGCCGCCGAAGGCACGGTCATCGAGGCAAAGCTCGACAAGGGACGCGGGCCCGTCGCGACGATCCTGGTTCGCCGCGGGACGCTGAAGGTCGGCGACATCTTCGTCTGCGGCGCCGAAAGCGGCCGAGTCCGCGCGCTCATCGACGATCATGGCAGGCAGGTCAAACAGGCGACGCCGTCGATGCCGGTCGAGGTGCTCGGTCTCGGCGGGGTGCCGATGGCGGGCGATACGCTGACCGTCGTCGAAAATGAGGCGCGCGCCCGCGAGGTCGCCGCCTATCGCCAGGAACAGGCGCTCAAGAAGCGGACGGCGCAGGCGCCCGTCAGCCTCGAAGGCATGTTCTCGGCGCTCGCCGACAAGGCCAATGTCATCGAATATCCGGTGGTCGTGAAGGGCGACGTGCAAGGCAGCGTCGAGGCGATCGTCAACGCACTGAACAAGCTGTCGACCGACGAGATCCGCGTCCGCGTCCTCCATTCGGGCGCCGGGGCGATCACCGAAAGCGACGTCACGCTCGCCGCGTCGACCAAGGCGCCGATCATCGGCTTCAACGTCCGCCCGAACGCCAAGGCGCGCGAGATCGCGAACCGCGAAAAAGTGCGCTTCATGTATTATGACGTCATCTATCACCTGACCGCCGACGTGGCGAAGGAGATGGCGGGCGAGCTTGGCCCCGAACGCATCGAAAATGTCGTCGGCCGCGCCGAGGTCAAGGAGGTGTTCCCGGCGGGCAAGCGCGACAAGGCCGCGGGCCTGCTCGTGCTCGAAGGCTCGATCCGCAAGGGGCTCCACGCGCGCCTCACGCGCGACGATGTCATCGTCTCGGCGACGACCATCGCCTCGCTCCGTCGCTTCAAGGACGATGTCGCCGAGGTGCGCGCGGGCCTCGAATGCGGCGTCGTGCTGGCCGATACCAACGACATCAAGCCGGGCGATCACCTCGAAGTCTTCGAGGTCGAGCTGCGCGAACGCACGCTGTAACGAACCAGCCCTGCACCCTCGTTGTCGCGAGGGTGCAGGAGGATAAAGAGCCATGCGTCACAAGGACCAATCCGAAGGCCCCTCCGTCCGCGTGCTGCGCGTGGGCGAACAGATACGCCATGTGCTGAGCGAAATCCTCGCGCGCGGCGACGTGCATGACGACATCCTCGCGACGCATCCGGTCAGCGTGACCGAAGTGCGCATGTCGCCGGACCTCCGCCACGCGACGGTGTTCGTGAAACCGCTGCTCGGCAAGGATGAGGAGGCGGTGCTGAAAGCGCTGCGCACCAACACCGCCTATCTCCAGCGCGAGGTCGCGCACCGCATCCGGATGAAATATGCGGCGAAGCTGAAGTTCCTGGCCGACGAAAGCTTTGACGAGGCGAGTCATATCGACCGGCTGCTGCGCGATCCGAAGGTGGCGCGCGACCTGCACGGCGACAAGCTCGATTGACTTTCGCCCATGCTCCGGCTTGCATCGGTTCGAGAAAGCAGGCACGACGCCGATGACCGACCCAGACGCTCCCTATCACGCCCACATCTATTATGATCCCGCCGAGCGGCCCGCGGCCGCTGCGCTGCGTGAAGCGTTCGGCCGCGATCCCGCGATCCTGTTCGTCGGAGCCATGGCCGATGGCGCCGCGGGGCCGCATCCGATCGCGCAATATGAGGTGCATTTCCTCGCGCGCTCGCGCGATGCGGTCGTGGCGGCGATCGAGGCGACGGGGCTGCGCGCGCTCGTCCATCCGCTGACCGACGACGATCTGGCCGATCACACGAGCCTTGCCCACTGGATCGGCGCGCCGGTCGAGCTCGACGTGAGCGTGCTCGATCCACCGGGAGTGAATCGGGGGATCCCGCGCTTCGGCGTGTCGGACTTTTAGGCTTCGGCCGGCCCGTCGGGACTCAGCCGCCATCCGCATCCGAGCCGCGCGGGATCATCGGCGTCGGTGAGCGCCGCGACGGTGCGCCAGCCGTCGGCGCGCAGGCTTGCCGCGACCGCCGCGTCGTGACCGAGCGGCAGGAAGATGCGGCGCTCGCCCATGTCTTCGGCGCCCAGCCCGGCGTCGATCAGCGGATCGGGATAGAGCGAAAAACCGACCGCCGCCTCCTCCGCCTCGCCGACGGGGATGGCATAGGCGCCGCCGCGGCCGACCGCGTCGCCCTGTCCGGGGACGAATATCTGGAAACCGAACCAGCTTTGATAGGCGAAACCGTGGCGCTCGGTCGGATCGAGCGTCAGCGTCACGCGGTCGCGGATCGGCGCGGCGATGGCTTCCAATGCGTCGATGCGCGCGCCGAGCACGCCGCTGGTATCGAAGGCGCGCAGGTCGGCGATCGCCCGATCGAATGGCCCGGTTGCGCGAAGCAGCGGCAGATAGGCCTCGGCGCCGAGGTGCGCGAGCGCGCCGGCGTCCTTGGCGTCGAGTTCGTCGCGAAGCTGCTGAAGATCGGCCGCAACCGGCAGCGGGCCGCTCGAAAGCAGGTCGACGACGTCGGGCAGGGTGAAGTCGATGGTGACGGGGCCGATGCCGGCGGCTTCGAGTGCGTCGATCGCGACCATCACGATCTCGCGTGCCGCGGCGACGCTGTCGCTGCCGATCAGCTCGGCGCCGACCTGCAGCATCTCGCGCGCGGGGCGGAGCTGGCTGGCGCGCAGTTTCACCACTTGGCCGGCGTAGCAGAGGCGCAGCGGGCGCGGCGATGCGGCGAGGAGCGAGGTCGCGATCCGCCCGACCTGCCGCGTGATGTCGGGGCGCAGCGCCAGCGTGCGCTGCGACACCGGATCGGTGAAGCGGAGGAGATCGCGGCCGGATCGGTCGTCGTCGCTGCCCAGCGTCTCGCGAAACTCGGCGAGCGGCGGCGACACGCGGCCATAGCCGTGCGCGCGCATCGCATCGACCAGCGCCCGCGTGACGCGCGATGCCGCCTCGGCCTGCGCGGGCAGGCGGTCCCGGAGGCCTTCGGGCAGCAGGGCGGGGGCCTTGGTCATGGGGGCTCCTCTAGCCCTTGGTGCGGGCTTGTGAAAGCCCCTCCCCTGATGGGGAGGGCGTTTGGTTGGTCAGAACTTCAACCCCTTCACCGTCTTCACGCCGGGAAGCTGGCAGATCTGCCACAGCAGCGGCTCGGGCATCGGCGAGTCGATCGAGAGCAGCAGGATCGCCTCTCCCCCCGCCTCGCGGCGGCCGAGGTGGAAGGTGCCGATGTTCAGCCCGGCGTCGCCCAGCGTGCTGCCGATGCGGCCGATAAAACCCGGCGCATCTTCGTTGACGATATAGAGCATGTCGCCGTCGAGGTCGGCCTCGACCTTGATGCCGAACATTTCGACCAGGCGCGGTTCATTGTTGCCGAACAGCGTGCCCGCGACCGAACGGTCGCCCGCTTCGGTCGCGACGGTGACGCGGACGAGCGTGTGATAATCGCCCTCGCGGTCGTGGCGCACCTCGCGCACATCGAGCCCGCGTTCGCGCGCGAGGTGCGGCGCGTTGACCATGTTCACGCTGTCCGAATAGCGGCGCATCAGCCCGGTGAGCACCGCCGCGACGATCGGCTTCAGGTTGAGCTCGGCCGCCGCGCCCTCGACCTCGACCGAAATATGGGTGAGATTATCGTGCGCAAGCTGGCCGACAAGACTGCCGAGCTTTTCGGCAAGGCTCATATAGGGGCGCAGCTTCGGCGCTTCCTCGGCCGACAGGCTGGGCACGTTGAGCGCGTTGGTGATGCCGCCGGTCAGCAGATAATCGCTGATCTGCTCAGCCACCTGGATCGCGACATTGACCTGCGCCTCGTCGGTCGACGCGCCCAGATGGGGCGTGCAGATGAAGTTCGGCGCGCTGAACAGCGGATGATCGGCGGGCGGCGGCTCGACCGCGAACACGTCGAGCGCCGCGCCCGCGACATGGCCGCTGTCGAGCGCATCCTTCAGCGCTTCCTCGTCGATCAGCCCGCCGCGCGCGCAGTTGATGATCCGCACGCCCTTCTTGGTCCTGGCGAGATTTTCGCGCGACAGGACGCCCCGCGTCTGGTCGGTCAGCGGCGTGTGCAGCGTGATGAAATCGGCGCGCGCGAGCAAGGTTTCGAGATCGGCCTTTTCGACGCCGAGTTCGATCGCGCGCTCGGGGGTGAGGAAGGGGTCGAAGGCGACGACCTTCATCTTGAGGCCCAGCGCGCGTTCGGCCACGATGCTGCCGATGTTGCCGCAGCCGATCAGGCCAAGCGTCTTCGACGTCAGCTCGACCCCCATGAAGTCGTTCTTCGGCCATTTGCCCGCCTGCGTTCCGGCATTCGCCTCGGGGATCTGGCGCGCGAGCGCGAACATCATCGCGATCGCATGTTCGGCGGTGGTGATCGAATTGCCGAACGGGGTATTCATCACGACGACGCCCTTTTTCGACGCCGCCGCTATGTCGATATTGTCGACGCCGATCCCGGCGCGGCCGACGACCTTCAACCTGGTCGCGGCGGCGAGAACGTCGGCGGTGACTTTGGTGGCCGAGCGGATGGCGAGGCCGTCATAGTCGCCGATCATCGCGATCAGTTCGTCGCTGGTCTTGCCGGTGATGACGTGAACGTCGATGCCGCGCTCCTTGAAGATTTGGGCGGCCTTGGGGTCCATCTTGTCGCTGATGAGGACTTTGGGTTGGGTCATGGATTCAAACCTTCTGTGTGCTCCCGCGAAGGCGGGAGCCCGGCTCCCGGTGTCGCGGTACGAAACGGCAGGTGATGGTCCCCGCCTTCGCGGGGACACACGAATTATTTGAGGCTGGCGTAGGCCCAGTCGAGCCACGGGCCGAGCGCTTCGATATCGGCGGTATCGACGGTCGCGCCGCACCAGATGCGAAGCCCCGGAGGCGCATCGCGATAGCCGGCGATATCATAGGCCGCGCCCTGCTTTTCGAGCAGCCCGGCGAAGCTCTTGATGAAGTCGGCATTGGCGCCCGCGACCGACAGGCAGACCGAGGTTTTCGAGCGGCTGGCGGGATCGGCGGCAAGGTGGCTCAGCCAGTCGCGTTCCGCGACGATCTTGTCGAGCGCGGCGGCATTGGCGTCGCTGCGCGCTTTCAGGCCGTCGAGACCGCCCAGCGACCTCGCCCATTCGAGCGCGAAAATCGCATCCTCGACCGCGAGCATCGACGGGGTGTTGATCGTCTCGCCCTTGAACACGCCCTCGGCGAGCGCGCCCTTCGACATCAGGCGGAAAACCTTGGGGAGCGGCCAGGCGGGCGTATGGCTTTCGAGCCGTTCGACCGCGCGCGGGCCGAGGATCAGCACGCCATGCCCGCCTTCGCCGCCGAGCACTTTCTGCCAGCTGAAGGTCGCGACGTCGATCTTGTCCCACGGCAGGTCGTAAGCGAATACCGCGCTGGTCGCGTCGGCAAAGCTCAGCCCCTCGCGATCGGCGGCGATCCAGTCGCCGTTCGGAACGCGCACGCCGCTGGTCGTGCCGTTCCAGGTGAAAAGCACGTCGTTCGACCAGTCGACCTGGCCAAGGTCGGGAAGCTGGCCGTAATCGGCGCGGATTATCGTGGGATCGAGCTTCAGCTGCTTCGCCGCATCGGTAACCCAGCCCTCGCCAAAGCTTTCCCACGCAAGGGCGGTAACCGGCCGCGCGCCCAGCATCGTCCACATCGCCATTTCAAAGGCGCCGGTGTCGCTGCCCGGTACGATGCCGATGCGGTGCGTGTCGGGAAGCTGCAGCATCTCGCGCATCAGGTCGATGCAATAAGCGAGGCGCGTCTTGCCGATCTTCGCGCGATGCGAACGGCCGAGCGATTCGGTAGCGAGTTTGTCGGGGGACCAGACCGGCGGCTTGGCGCAGGGTCCGGAAGAAAAATAGGGGCGCTGAGGGCGCACCTCAGGCGTCGTCACTTCACTCATTCAGTCTCTCCTTGCAGAGAGCGCGCGCGGCGTTGGGACCGCGTGGCCCGGCGCCGCGTTTAGGCTGCGCGCGCCGCCTGTCAAATAAATTGCGCCCCTCGCGCGAATTTTTCCGACGATTGGCGCGAAGGTATACCGCTTGTTCACCATTTCGTCGGTATTTTGACACCCATGTTCTTCGCGCCGCTTCTGAAGCCCCGGACGCTCATCGCCGCCGCCGCCGCGCTGACCCTGTCGGCCTGTTTCGGTGCGCCCGACGTGATGAAAAAGGGGAGTGGAAACCGGACCACGGCCGCCAAACCGGCGCGGCCGCAAGCCGCCGCCGCCCCTTCCTTCACCAGCGCCGAGGCGCAGCAATGCGCGTTCGATCTCAAACAGGCCGGCGTGCGTTTCACGCCGCTTCCCGATCAGGACCATGGCGGTGGCTGTTCGTCGATCGATTCGGTGAAGCTTCTCGATGTCGGCGTTCCGGTATCGGGCCTGGGGCCGATGACCTGTCCGCTCGCGCGCAATTTTGCGGCCTGGGCGCAATATGCCGTGAAGCCCGCCGCGCGCCGCTATTTCGGTACCGAGGTGGTGAAGATCGAAACCTTTGGAACATACAGCTGCCGCAACATCTATGGCGGCCGGTCGGGCCGCTTGTCGCAGCACGCCTATTCCAACGCCATCGACGTGTCGGGCTTCGTGCTCGCCGACGGGCGCCGCGTCCTGCTCAGCGGCGGATGGAGGGGCGACGTGGCGTCACAGGATTTCCTTCGCGCGCTTCACAAATCGGCGTGTCGCCGCTTCGGCACCGTGCTTGGCCCCGATTATAACGCCGCCCATCACGATCATTTCCACTTCGACATGAGCGGCAACGGCTATTGCCGCTGACCATGATCGTCATTCCGGCCTTCGGCGGAATGACGGGATTGTCGAGGCTGATCGTTCGGGCGATGCACCCCGCGCTCAAAGAGCGGTGGCCAGCCACCGGGCGATGTGCTTGAATGCGCTCATGGCTGGCAAGCGCCCCCGCTATAAACGCTATGATCGCCCCGCCGGCGGCTGGGGCGCGGCGGCGGCGACGGCGAAGGTGCTGCTCGAACAGAGCGTCGTGACCAAGGGGTCGCGCGCGCTGTTGTCGATGAACCAGCCCGGCGGGTTCAAATGCCCCAGCTGCGCCTTTCCCGACGCGGCCTGCACCAAAAAGCTCGAGTTCTGCGAAAATGGCGCCAAGGCGCTCGCGCATGAGGCGACGAAGTTTCGCGTCACGCGCGACTTTTTCGCGCAGCACAGCGTCGCCGAGCTGATGGCGCAGTCCGATTACTGGCTCGAGATGCAGGGACGGCTGACCGAGCCGATGCGCTACGACGCCGCCACCGATCATTATGTGCCGGTCGGCTGGGACGAGGCCTTTGCGCTGATCGGCGACCATCTTCGCGCGCTGGACAGCCCGCACCGGGCCGAGTTCTATACGTCGGGCCGCACGTCGAACGAGGCCGCCTTCCTCTATTCGATCTTCGTGCGCGAGTTCGGCACCAACAACTTCCCCGATTGCTCGAACATGTGCCACGAACCGACGAGCCGCGGCCTGCCGCCGTCGATCGGCATCGGCAAGGGCACGGTGATCCTCGACGATTTCGACCATGCGGAGGCGATTTTCCTGATCGGCCACAATGCGGGGACCAACGCGCCGCGGATGATGACCCCGCTCGTCGAGGCGCGCAGGCGCGGGGTGCCGATCGTCGCGGTCAACCCGATGCCCGAGCGCGCGCTGATCCGCTTTACCGAGCCGCAGGACGTGGTCCAGATGGCGACCTTCGGCTCGACCGAGATCAGCAGCGAGTTTGTCCATATCCGCATCGGCGGCGACCTGGCGCTGCTCAAGGGCATGATGAAGATATTGTTCGAGCGCGACGCCGCGGGCGAGGCGGTGCTCGACCATGGCTTCATCGCCGACCATACCGACGGCCTCGCGGCGCTGCGCGCCGATGTCGAGGCGCAGTCGTGGGACGCGATCACCGCCGCGGCGGGGATCGACGAAGCGCAGATCCGCCGCTGCGCCGACATCTATATCCGCTCGAACGCGACGATCATCTGCTACGGCATGGGCGTCACGCAGCACCAGCGCGGGTCCGAACTGGTCCAGCAGATCGCCAACCTGCTCCTCCTGCGCGGCAATTTCGGCAAGCCCGGCGCGGGCATCTCGCCGATCCGCGGCCATTCGAACGTGCAGGGCGACCGCACCGTCGGCATCGACGAACGGCCGTCGGCAGCCTATCTCGACCGCGTCCGCGATGTCTTCGGTTTCGACCCGCCGCGTGGGCACGGCCATCACAGCGTCGAGGCGGTCGAGGCGATGCTGGCGGGCGAAGCCAGGGTCTTCATCGGTCTCGGCGGCAATTTCGTCCGCGCCGTCCCCGATACCGACCGCGCTTATGCCGCAATGCGGCGGCTCGACCTGACGGTCGGCATCGCGACCAAGCTCAACCGCGGGCACCTCGTCCACGGCCGCGACGCGCTGATCCTGCCCGTGATCGCGCGGTCCGAGCGGATCGAAAGCGCGAGGGGCGAACAGTTTGTGACGATCGAGGATTCGATGTCGAACGTCACCGCCTCGCGCGGCGTGCTCGACCCCGCGAGCGCGCATCTTTTGTCGGAGGTCGAGATCGTCTGCCGCATGGCGATGGCGACGCTGCCGGACAGCAAGACCCAATGGGCGCGCTATATCGACGATTATGACGCGATCCGCGACGCGATCGCCCAGGTCTATCCCGCCATCTACGAAGGTTTTTCGGAGCGTATTCAGGCGCCGACGGGCTTTCACCTCGACATTCCCCCGCGCCGCCGCGTCTGGGCGACGCCGAACGGCAAGGCCAATTTCCTCGTCCTGCCGGGCCTTGCGGTGAATGCGGCGGTCGATGATCCTTCTATGCTGCGCCTCGCGACGGTGCGCTCGCACGACCAGTTCAACACGACGATCTACAGCTACAACGACCGCTATCGCGGCGTTCATGGCGACCGGATGGTGCTCTTGATCAACGCCGACGACAGGGTCGATCGCGGCCTCGCCGCGGGCGCGCGCGTTGCGCTTGAAACGATCGCGGGCGATGGCGTGACGCGGCGTGTCGAGGGGCTGACGCTGATCGACTATCCGATGTCGCGGGGGTCGGTCGCGGGCTATTATCCCGAACTCAACCCGCTCCTCCCGCTCGCCTTCCACGACCGGGTGAGCGGCTGCCCCGCCGCCAAGGCGATCCCCGTGCGCGTTGTGGCGGCCGGTTAGCGCGTGTCCGCTCAGACACAAACATAGCCCTGTTTTCCTCGTCATCCCGGCGAAGGCCGGGATCTCGCCGTTGCGTCAGAACGCGAGGGCGAGATTCCGGCCTGTGCCGGAATGACGACTAATAAAAGGCCATGACCTTCCGGCGCTAACGGTTCAGCCTTTCGTCAGCCGCTCCAGATCCTCCACGCTGTTGATATTGGGCGGCGCAAAATCGCATGGCACCGCGCGCGCGCCGATGCGGCGGGCAAAGGCGCGCATCGCCAGGTCGCCGTCCGCCTCCAGCATCGCGCGCAGATCGTCCAGCGCCGCGATGGGCCACAGCCCGATCACCGGCTGGCTGTCGAGGAAAGCGGGGGCAGGGGACAGCAGCGCGGCAAGGTCGGTGGGCAGGCGCACGCAATCGACCGGCGCGCTCAGCAGCCGGTCGAACCCCTGCGCCGCCGCATGATCCAGCGCGCCCGCGATCGCGCCGAGCGGCCCCATGCCGGGGCGCGGCCAGTCGGCGATGCCGTCCGCACGCCCGACGATGACCACCGCGTCGCAATGCGGGGCAAGCGCGGCGCGCGCATGGTCGAGCAGCGTGCGCCCGTCGAGCATCGCCAGCGCCTTGTCTGACCCGAAGCGGCGCGACGCTCCGCCAGCGAGGATCGCGCCCAATGTCCTCATGCGATCATGCCTTGCGGATCGGCGACGACGAGCGCCGCGTCGGGCCGCGCCAGCGCAACGAGCGTCAGGCCCGCCGCCGCCGCGCGCGCCGCGGCAAGGCTCGTCGGCGCCGAAATGGTGACGAGCATCGGGCATCCCGCGCGCACCGTCTTTTCGACCAGCTCATAGCTGCACCGCGCCGACAGCAGGATGAAGCCCGTGCCCGCGTCGATCCCCGCCCGCGCCAGCGCGCCGATCAGCTTGTCGAGCGCATTGTGCCGCCCGACATCCTCGCGCACCATCCGGATGGCGCCTGCGGGCGAGCAGAAGGCGGCGGCGTGCGCGGCGCCCGTTGCGCGGCCGAGCGGTTGGTGTTCCTCTATCGCCGCCAGCGCGGCGGCGATGGCCGTGCGGTCGGCGCTGATGCGCGCGGTCACCGGCGGCAATGGACGCAGCACCTCCTCGATATTCGCAATCCCGCAAAGGCCGCAGCTGCTCTCGCTCACCCGCGTCCGCGCGCGTTCGAGCGCCGCGGCGTTGCGCTCGGCGGTCAGCCACAGCCGCAGCGCCCAGCCGCCCTCGATCGGCCGCACGTCGATCCGCCTGATGTCGGCGGGCGCCGCGATCAGGCCTTCGCTCAAGGCGAAGCCCACGGCATAGTCCTCCAGATCGGCGGGCGTCGCCATCATCACCGCATAGGCCATGCCGCCGACCTCCACCGACACCGGCCCCTCGACGGCGATGCAGCGCTCGATCGCGGCGTCGCCGGGTACGCCAAGGCCGAGGCGGCGGACGGGAAGGTCGATCATCTCGCCATTCATGCGTGCACGATAGCCTATCGACATGGGCTTGTCTCAACCCGGCTGGATGGGGTGTGGCGGTTTTGGGGTAGCTTCGAGACGTTCCCCTTTGTCCGTTCGTGTCGAGCCCTTCGACTGCCTTGCAGGCGCTCAGGATAAACTTCAACCTTTGGTTGAAGTCGAGACACAAATCGACACCGCGCCACGCCAAGGGCATCTCGACTTCGCTCGATGCGAACGGCGGAATGGACAAGATTTGGGCGACCAGGCGCCAACAATCTAGCGTAGCGCGCCTAGAACCGCCACCAGCCGCGCCTTTTCCTCCTCGCTGAAGAGCAACCCCAGCTTGCTTCGCCGCCACAAAATGTCCTCGGCGGTGCGCGCCCATTCCTGCTCGGCCATCCAGCGAACCTCGGCGACGCTGAGCCCGTGGGCGATCTCGCCGCCGAGCGCGTCCCAGTCGCCGGCATCGCCGAGCCAGCGCCGCGCTTCGGTGCCATAGGCGCGCGCGATGCGCCGGGCGGTGGTCGCGGAGAGGAAAGGGTGGGCGAGCCGATATTCGGCCGCGAGCGCCGCGGCGCCCGTTACCGGAAAATCGCCGCCAGGCAGCGCCGCCTTCGCCGTCCAATGCTTGCCCGTCAGCGCGGGCACGTGGCGCGCCAGCGCGTCGACCGCCTCCTCGGCGACATGGCGATAGCTGGTGATCTTGCCGCCATAGATGGTGAGCAGCGGCGCGCCTTCGGCGAGATCGAGGTCAATTCGGTATCCGCGCGTCGCCGCCTCGGGCCGCCCCGACCCCTCCTCGACGAGCGGGCGGACACCCGAATAGGTCCACACGACGTCGGCAGGGGTGACGGGCGCGCGGAAATAGAGGCTCGCGCCCTCGCACAGATAGGCGATCTCGGCTTCGCTGGCCTGCGCCTCGTTCGCGGGTCCGTCGTGATCCACGTCGGTCGTGCCAATCAGCGTGAAGTCCTGCTCATAAGGAATGGCGAAGAAGATGCGCCCGTCGGGCAACTGGAAAAAATAGGCATAATCATGGTCGAACAGGCGGCGCACGACGATATGCGACCCGCGCACGAGGCGCATTTGATGGTCGGGCTCGACATCGGCGCGTTTCAGGAGGTCGAGCACCGCCGGCCCCGCGGCGTTCACCACGCTGCGCCCCGTGAAGCGATAGTGATGCCCTTGATCGTCCGCCGCCTCGACCACCCACTGCCCCTCCTCGCAGCGCAGCATCTCGGCGCGCGTGCGCGTGCGGACCCGCGCGCCGCGGTCGGCGGCGTCGCGCGCGTTGAGCAGCACCAGCCGCGCGTCGTCGACCCAGCCGTCCGAATACTCAAAGCCATGGACATAATGCGGCTGCAACGACGCGCCCGCGGCATGGCGCCTGAGGTCGACCGAGCGTGTTGCGGGCAGCTTCTTGCGCCCGCCGATATGGTCATAGAGGAACAGCCCCAATCGCAGCAGCCAGCGCGGGCGCAGCCCGTCGCGATAGGGCAGGACAAAGCGCATCGGGTGGATGATGTGCGGTGCGATGCCCCACAGCGTCTCGCGTTCCTTCAGCGCCTCGCGCACCAGGCCGAACTCATAATGTTCAAGGTAGCGCAGCCCGCCGTGGATCAGCTTGGTCGATTTCGACGAGGTGCCCCCGGCCAAATCATTCGCTTCCAGCAGCAGCACGCGCGCCCCGCGCCCCGCGGCATCGCGCGCGACGCCCGCGCCATTCACCCCGCCGCCGACGACGATGACATCATAGGGTTGAGGCGGTTCGGTCATGGCGTGGCTTCTTAAAGCCGGACGGCATCGAATGGAATCGTCTTTGCGAGCGGAGCGAAGCAATCTCAAGCCATCGGCGAGGGCGAATGATAGCTGGAGATTGCTTCGTCGCCTTCGGCTCCTCGCAATGACGATATGCGGCTTACGTATGCGCGTTGCATTCGCCGGGCGCATCCTCCACTTCTCACCTGTTATCCAAGGGGACGAATGTGAGCGTCAAAGTCGAAACATTGGTGTTGTTCGGGGCGACGGGCGACCTTGCGCAGCGCATGCTCTTCCCCTCGCTCTACAATCTCCACATGGACGGCCTGCTCGCCGATACGCTGACAATCGTCGGGTCGGGGCGCTCGGCGATGGACCGCGAGGCCTTTCGCGCGCAGGTCCGCGCCGCCTTGACCGAGCATCTGCCCGCCGACCGCATCGACGCCGCGACCGTCGACAGCTTCCTTGCGCGCATCGATTACTGCGCGATCGATGCCGGCTCGGGCACCGGCTATGACGACCTCGCGGCCTTGCTCGGCGACCGCATGAACCGACCCATTGGCGTCTATCTCTCGACCCCGCCGTCGATGTTCGGCCCGATCGCGCAGGGGTTGAAGGCGGCGAATATCGCCTGCGCCGAATGCCGCATTGCGATGGAAAAGCCGATTGGCCACGACCTCGCCTCGTCGCGGGAGGTGAATGCCCAGGTCGGCGACGCCTTTGCCGAGGAGCGCGTGTTCCGCATCGATCATTATCTCGGCAAGGAAACGGTGCAGAACCTGCTCGCGCTGCGCTTTGCCAATATGCTGTTCGAGCCGCTGTGGAATGCGCAGGCGATCGACCATGTCCAGATCACCGTCGCCGAAACCGTCGGCCTCGAAGGCCGCGTCTCTTATTATGACGGCGTCGGCGCGCTGAAGGACATGGTCCAGAACCATATGCTGCAACTGCTCGCGATCATCGCGATGGAGCCGCCGTCGAGCGTCAGCGCAACTGCGGTGCGCGATGAAAAGGTCAAGCTGCTGCGCAGCTTGCGCAAGATGCGCGCAGAGGATGTGAAGGCGCACAGCGTCAAGGGGCAGTACAGCAGCGGCGCGGTGAACGGCGCCGCAGTTGCGGGCTATGCCGACGAACTGGGCAATCCCTCGAACACCGAAACTTTCGTCGCTTTGAAAGCCTTTATCGACAATTGGCGGTGGAAGGGCGTGCCCTTCTACCTGCGCACCGGTAAACGGATGCCGCAGCGCAAGTCCGAGGTGCTGATCCAGTTCAAACCTGTGCCGCACAACATCTTCGCGCGCGTCGGCGCGGGCAAGCTCGACGCGAACATGATGATCATCAACCTTCAGCCCGAGGAAAACATCCGCGTCAAGGTGATGGCGAAACAGCCGGGCCTCGACCGCGACGGGGTGAAGCTCAAGGAAGTGACGATGGACGTCTCGCTCTCGCACAGCTTTGCGGGTGAGCGGCGACGCATCGCGTACGAACGCCTGCTGCTCGACTTCATCGAGGGTGACCAGACCCTCTTCGTGCGTCGCGACGAGGTCGAGGCGCAATGGGAATGGATCGACGCGATCCGCGATGCCTGGGATCAGGTCGACATGACACCGCAAAGCTACACCGCGGGCAGCTGGGGGCCCTCGAGCGCGATCGCGCTGATCGAACGCGACGGGGCGAGCTGGCATGATTGAGCTTACCGAAAACCTTCTCCCCCTGGGGGAGAAGGATACGAAGCCTTGGCGCGCAGCGCCTAGGCGAAGTTGGATGAGGGTCGCTGCCGTCGCTTTCGCCGCTGCCGTTCACACCCTCACCCAGCTTCGACTAGCGAGCAAGCTCGCAAGTCTGCGCATCCCTCTCCCCCAAGGGGAGAGGGTTTTGGAATTGTCATGACAACCCTCCACCCCACCATCGCCGCGGTCACCGACCGCATCATCGCGCGCAGCGCTCCCCGCCGCGCCGCCTATCTCGACCTGATGGACCGCCAGCGCGACGCGGGCACCAACCGCGGCAACCTCTCTTGCGGCAACCTTGCGCACGGGTTTGCCGCGGCGGGCGACGACAAGCCCGTCATCCGCGCCGGCGCGGCGATGAACATCGGCATCGTCACCGCCTATAACGACATGCTTTCGGCGCATCAGCCCTATGGCCGCTATCCCGAACAGATCAAACTCTTCGCGCGCGAGGTCGGCGTGACCGCGCAGGTCGCGGGCGGCGTTCCGGCGATGTGTGACGGCGTGACGCAGGGCCAGGCGGGCATGGACCTGTCGCTGTTCAGCCGCGACAATATCGCGCAGGGAACCGCGATTGCGCTCAGCCACGCGATGTTCGAGGGCGCGCTTTTGCTCGGCATCTGCGACAAGATCGTTCCCGGCCTGCTCATCGGCGCGCTGCGTTTCGGCCATCTGCCGCAGATCCTTGTCCCCGCCGGGCCGATGCCCTCGGGCCTCGCGAACAAGGAAAAGCAGCGTATCCGCCAGCTCTATGCCGAGGGCAGGGCGACGCGCGACGAGCTGCTCGAAGCCGAGGCCGCGAGTTACCATGGCGCGGGCACATGCACCTTTTACGGCACCGCGAACTCGAATCAGATGATGATGGAGCTGATGGGGCTGCACATCCCCGGCGCCGCCTTCACCAACCCCGGCACCAAATTGCGGCAGGAACTCACGCGCGCCGCGACGCACCGCATCGCGCAGATCGGTTGGGACGGCGACGATTACCGCCCGCTGGCGCGCTGTATCGACGAAAAGGCAATCGTCAACGCCGCGATCGGGCTGCTCGCAACGGGCGGGTCGACCAATCACGCGATCCATCTGCCCGCGATTGCGCGCGCGGCGGGGATCGTCATCGACTGGCAGGATTTCGATGAGCTGAGCCATGCGGTGCCGCTGCTCGCGCGCGTCTATCCGAACGGCGCGGGCGACGTGAACCATTTCCACGCCGCGGGCGGAATCGGCTTCGTCGTGCGCGAACTGCTGGGGGCCGGATTGCTGCACGGCGATGTCCTGACGGTCGGTGGGACGATGGCCGATTATGCCAACGAACCGGTGCTGGTCGACGAAGCGCTGAAGTGGCAGGCCGCACCTGCGACAAGCCGCGACGATACGATGCTGCGCCCCGTTTCGGCGCCTTTCTCGCCCGACGGCGGGATGCGGCTGCTGGCGGGCAATCTTGGCCGCGCGATCATCAAGACAAGCGCGGTCGCCGAGGATCGCTGGACGATCGAGGCGCCGGCGCGGATCTTCGACGACCAGAATCAGGTGCTGACCGCATTCAAGGCGGGCGAACTCGATCGCGACGTCGTCGTCGTCGTCCGCTTTCAGGGGCCGCGCGCCAACGGTATGCCCGAACTGCACAAGCTGACGCCTGCCCTGGGCGTGTTGCAGGACAAGGGGTATCGCGTCGCGCTGCTCACCGACGGCCGCATGTCGGGCGCCAGCGGCAAGGTGCCCGCGGTGATCCATTTGTCGCCCGAGGCGCTGCCCGGACCCGACGGGGTCAGCGGCCCGCTCGCCTGTCTTCGGGACGGCGATATCGTGCGCGTCTGCGCGGTGAAGGGCGAAGTCGCGGCGCTGGTGGACGAAGCCGAATGGGCCGCGCGCCAGCCCGCCGCCGCGCCGCCGCCCGCGCTTGGCGTCGGCCGCGAACTCTTTGCGCTGTTCCGCCACCATGCCGACGAGGCGGAGAAGGGCGGATCGGCGGTCCTGGCGGCGATGGAGCAAGTTCTTTGACTTTCCCGTCATGCCGGCGAAGACCGGGATCTCGACGGTGCGACATGACGATAGGGTGGGATCCCGGCCTTCGCCGGGATGACGATGAAAGAGAGATGGAATGTCCAACAGCGGTATCGAGCAGATCATGACCCTCGCGCCGGTGATCCCGGTGATCGTCATCGACCGCGTCGAGGACGCCGTGCCGATGGCCGAGGCGCTCGTCGCGGGCGGGCTCAAGGTGCTCGAAGTGACGATGCGCACCCCCGCCGCGCTCGACGCGATCCGCGCGATGAAGGCGGTGCCCGGCGCCGTCGTCGGCGCGGGGACGGTGCTCAATCCCCGGATGCTCAAGGATGCGCTGGACGCCGGTTCCCAATTCATCGTTTCACCCGGCCTCACTGACAGCCTCGGCGAAGCCGCGGTGGCGAGCGGCATTCCCTTCCTGCCCGGCGTCGCCAATGCGTCGAACATCATGATGGGGCTCGACATGGGCCTCGACAGCTTCAAATTTTTCCCCGCGGCGACAAGCGGCGGCATCCCGGCGCTCAAAGCGCTCGCGGGGCCGTTCGGCGGGGTCAATTTCTGCCCGACCGGCGGCATCAGCGCCGCGACCGCGCCCGAATGGCTCGCGCTCGAACCCGTGCGCTGCGTCGGCGGCAGCTGGGTGGTGCCCGCCGGGCCGCTCGATCCGGTGCGGATCGAAACATTGGCGCGCGAAGCGGCGGCGCTTCGCCCGTGATCGTCGCCCCCGCCTTCGGGGGGCGACGAATTGGACGCATTGATTAACCCCATCTTACCTGTCATCGTGCAGGGATAAGCGGCAATATAGCCGCCTGTGGGGAGATGTGCGTGCCAAGACCGCAGCCGCATCTGGACGAAGTGCTCGCGTCCGAGCCTGGATCGCACATTGCCGCGCTTTTCGATTTCGACGGCACGATCATCGCTGGCTATTCGGCGACGGCTATGCTGCGCGAAAAGTTCCAGCGCCGCGAAATGTCGGTCGAGGAGATTGCCGAAACCGCGCAGGTGATCGCGCAGCACAGCCTGGGGCAGATCGGCTTTTCGGGGCTGATGACCGCCGCCGCCAAATTCATGAAGGGCGTCGACGAACAAAGCTTCATCGACTTTGGCGAAGAGCTTTACCGGAAACATATCGCGCGCAAGATTTACCCCGAAACACGCGCGATCATCGAAGCGCATCAAGCCAAGGGCCATCGCGTCGCGATCATCTCGTCGGCGACGATCTACCAGATCGAACCGACCGCGCGCGACCTTGGCATTACCGATATCAAATGCTCCTCCTACGAAATCGAGGATGGGGTGTTCACGGGCGAGATCATCCGGCCGCTCTGTTTCGGCGAGGGCAAGGTGCTCGCTGCCGAGGAGCTCGCTGCCGAACATGGCCTCGATCTGGACCAGAGCTTTTTCTATTCGGACAGCGACGACGACATCGAGCTTCTGGAGCGCGTCGGCAAGCCGCGCCCGCTCAACCCGAACATGAAGCTGAAAGCCATCGCCGACGAACGGAACTGGCCGGTGCAGCGTTTCGCCAGCCGCGGCACGCCATCGTGGATCGACTATACGCGCACCATCTATGCCACCGGTTCGCTCGTCGGCGCCTTCGCCGCGGGCCTGCCGATCTGGGCGCTGACCCGCTCGCAGCGCGAGGCGGTCAATTTCTCGATGGGGCTGTTCGGCGATTTCGCGACCGCGATCACCGGCGTCGAACTGGAGGTCGAGGGCGAGCGCCACCTCTGGTCGTCGCGCCCCTGCGTCTTCATCTTCAACCATCAGAGCAAGGCCGATGTGATGATCCTCGCCAAGCTCATCCGCCGCGACATGGGCGGCGTGGGCAAGAAGGAGATCAGGGACATCCCCATCCTCGGCAAGCTGATGGAATGGGGCGGCACCGTCTTCGTCGACCGCGCCGACGGCAAGAGCGCGATCAAGGCGATGGAGCCGCTGATCGACGCGATCCGCGAAGAGGGCAAGTCGATCTGCATCGCCCCCGAAGGCACGCGCAGCCTGACGCCCAAGCTCGAACCCTTCAAGAAGGGTGCGTTCCATCTGGCCATGCAGGCGGGCGTTCCGATCGTCCCCATCGTGATCCATAACGCCTCCGACGTCGCGCCGAAGAACGAGTTCGTGATGCGCCCCGCGACGGTGCGCGTCACCGTGCTGCCGCCGGTCGACACGTCGGGGTGGAGTGCGAAAACCGTCAACGCGCACGTCCGCGATGTGCGGAACATGTTTCTGCGCACGCTGGGGCAGGTGGAGGAGAGCGTTGCGGAATCGGTGGCGGCGGAGCCTGCGGCCAAGGCAAGGGGGGAAAAGGCTCCGAAGAAGGCCGCCAACAAAAGGGCCGCGCCGAAGAAGAAGGCAACCGGAAAAGGCGCCAAGGCATGACCGCACATCCCCTTCCCGTTCGCATCGAGCGAAGTCGAGATGCCCATCGGCCGGGCGCTTGCCATCGGGGTGTCTCGACTTCGCTCGACACGAGCGGGGATGAAGCGGAGGCTCTTTAGAAGGTGGCCGACGGTTCGCCCCGCACTCCGATCGTGACGGACGCGGCGGCCGACCGGCTCTACATCATCGACGCGCGCAATGGGGTCGAACGCCGCATCCTGCTCGACTGGATTCATTCGACGAGCGGCGACGAAGAGCCTGCCTGGGCCAGTCTCGACATCGAGGACGGCGACCACGCGTTGCCCGTCGAGGCGTTGCAGGCGCGGCTCGGCGCCACGCCGTCGCGGCTCGTCGTGCCGCTGCGCGTCGCCTGGCGTATCCCCGGCTTCGAGAAGGGCCGCGCGCTCAAGTTCCGTCACCTGATCTTCGGCGATCCGCGCCATCCGGGGTCTTTGCGCGCGCGGTTGATCCTGCTGCGCGACCGGCGGCGCGCGCAGATTCTGGTCGGGCAGGCGGCGACGCTCGACGCGCTGCGCATCCGTTTCTGCGCACAGACCGGCGGCGGCGACGGCGAGCGCGCCGACAGCCCCGAGTTCGCGCGCTTCGTCGCGCGACAGGCGGCGCTGGCGCTCGACGTCGCCGAGCGCGGCGTTCGCGGCACGCGCTACAAGGTGCCGCGCTTCGTCGCCGATGGGCTGCGCACCAGCCCCAAGTTCCGCGCCGCGCTCGCCGAGCTCGCCGAAACCACCGGCCGTCCGGTTGCCGATCTCTACCGCGAGGCGCGCCCGCTGATGAAGGAGGTGATCGCACGGCCCAGCGCGCTTTTCCTCGACCTCCGCGCCCGGCTCGACCGCATGATGTTCGGTGGCTATGCGCCTGAAATGGAGATTGACGCCGCCGAGCTGGCGAAGCTTCGCAACATCCTGCGCGAACATCCCACCTGCATCCTCTTCACCCACAAGACCTATATCGACGGCGCGACGCCCAGCCGCCTCGCCTATGAAAACGACCTGCCGATGCTGCACAGCTTTGGCGGCGCCAATCTCGACTTCGCGATCATGGGCGAATTTTTTCGCCGCTCGGGGATGATCTTCATCCGGCGCAGCTTTCAGGACCAGCCGGTCTACAAGCTCGTGCTGCGCCACTATATCGCCTGGCTGCTCGCCAAGCGTTTCCCTTTGAGCTGGGCGTTCGAGGGGACGCGCTCGCGTCTCGGCAAGCTGATGCCGCCCAAATATGGCCTGATGAAATATGTCCTCGACGCGGCGCACGCGACGGGGACGCGCGGGGTGCATTTCGTCCCCTTCGTCACCAGCTTCGACCTCATTCGCGATGTCGAGGAATATGCCGCCGAGCAGACGGGCCGGAACAAGAAGCCCGAGAGCCTGTCGTGGTTCATCGGCTATATGAAGAGTCTGAAGGAACCGTCGGGGCGCATCCGCCTCGACATCGGCGACCCCGTCGTGATCGACGAGGCGCCCGGTCCTGATGACAAGCGCGCGCTCGAAAGGATCGCCTTCGCGGTCGCGGTCGAGGCGAACCGCGTCACGCCGCTCACTGTCACCTCGGTAATGTGCCTCATCCTGCTCGGCATGGCGCCGCGTGGCGCGACCTCGGCCGAACTGCTCGGCGCGATCGGCGCAGTGACCGCCTGGGCGCGGGCGCGGGGGATCCGGCTCAGCAAGGAGCTTGAAAGCGGCGACGCCGCGCTGTCGGCGACCGTCGACACGCTCGTCGCCAGCGGGCTGCTCGCGCGCTACGAAGCGGGGAGCGAGACCATCTATTCGATCGACCCCGCCAAGCATCCGATGGCAAGCTATTACCGCAACATCATCGCGCATCATTTCCTGGGTCGCGCGATGATCGAGCTTGCGCTCTTCGAGCTGCTCGACGCCGACAGCGGCGATGCCACCGCCGCCTTCTGGGGCAGGATCGACCGTTTGCGCGACCTGTTCAAGTTCGAGTTTTTCTACCCGCCGCGCGAGGAGCATCGCGCGGCGATCGAAGCCGAGCTTGCCCGCATCGACCCCGTGTGGGACCGCCGGCTCGCGAGCGGCGATCGCGGCATCGCGCAGCTCATCCGCCGCTGCCAGCCGGTCGTCGGCCACGCGATCCTGCTGCCCTTCGCAGAGGCCTATTCGGTCGTCGCCGACCTGCTCGCCCGCGCAAGGCCCGGTGAAACGGTCGACGAAAAGCCACTCCTCGACGCCGCGCTGGTCGAAGGGCGGCAGGCGTGGCTCCTTCGCCGGATCAGCAGCGAAGCGGCGATCGGAAAATTGCTCTTCGCCAACGGCCTGTCGCTGATGCGCCACATGGGGCTCGCCGGGGAGGCGACGCCGGAGGTTCTGGCGCAACGCCGCGCGCTGCTGGTGGAACTGCGCGGGCTGGCGAATGTGATGGAAACGATGCGGCTGTCGACGGTCGCACTCGCGGACCGGTTGGTGGGGGCGGGGGAATGACGATGCAGCACCCCAAGTTCGTCATTGCGAGCGAAGCGAAGCAATCTCCAGCCGTCGAAGTCGCGCAACCTCGCAAGCTGGAGATTGCCGCGTCGCCCTGGATCAAGTCGGGGGCTCCTCGCAATGACAATGTGTTTTGTATCGCGGATCGGGAAAGCAACTAACATGCTCAAACAGCTCAGCGCGCAGGACGCCCAGTTCCTCTACACGCAGACCGCGAACAATCTGACGCACATCATGGGCGTCTATATCTACGACCCCTCGACCGCGCCGGGCGGCTTCGTGCGCTTCAAGGACATCATCGCCCACGTCGAAAGCCGCGTCCACACCTCACCCTTGTTCAGGCGCCGCCTCCACCGCCTGCCGTTCGATATCGACCATCCCTATTGGGTCGAGGACGAGCATTTCGACATCGAGGCGCATATGAGCCATGCGCGCCTGCCCGAACCCGGCGACTGGCGGCAATTCTGCATCGCGGTCGCGCGCTGGTTTTCCAAGCCGATGGATATGAACCGCCCGCTCTGGGACATTTATGTCATCGAGGGGCTCGACCGTATCCCCGGCATTCCGAAGGGCAGCTTCGCGATGCTCCACCGCGTCCATCATGCGGCGGTCGATGGCGCATCGGGCGCGCATGCCTTCATCGCGATGAGCGACATCGACGCAAAAGGCACCCCGGCGATTTCCGAACCGCCGCCGGTCGAGGAGCTGGGCGATCCGCCGTCGAGCGCCGAAATCGTCTCGCGTGCCTGGGCGGCCTCGCTGCAATCGCCGGTCAAGTTCATGAACGCGCTGATGAAAATGTCGCCGGCGATCATTTCGTCCGCGCGCAAGGCGATCGAGGGCGGGATGACCGCGGGCGTCCCCGAAACACGCTTCAATGTTCCCGTCGGCCCGCACAAGATGTTCGACGGCACATCGGTCGCGCTCGCCGATGTCGCGCTGATCCGGGGGAAAGTGCCCGGCGCGACGGTCAACGACGTCGTGCTCACCACCGTCGGCGGGGCGCTGCGCAAATATCTCGCAAAGCACAAGGAATTGCCCAAGGAGAGCCTGGTTGCGGTCGCGCCCGTCAATCTGCGCGGAAAGGGCGGCAAAGCATCGACGCCGGGCAACCAGGTGTCGGCGATGAGCGTGCCGATCCGCACCGACATTGCCGATCCGCTCGCGCGGCTCGCAGCGGTGCGCGATTACACCGTCGAGGCCAAGGAAGCGAAGGCGGGCGTCAGCGCGCGGATCATGACCGACCTGTCGCAGCATATCCCCGGCGCGACAATGGCGGCGGTCGCGCGGCTCGTCACCAGCGAGCGTTTTGCGGTGCGCGGCACCAACCTCTTCATCTCCAACGTTCCCGGCGCGCAGGTGCCGCTCTATCTCGCGGGGGCGAAGCTCGTGATGCAGCATGGCATGGCGCCGCTTGCGAACAATATGGGGCTGTTCGTCGCGACGCCCAGCTACAACGGCCGCATCGCCTTTTCGATCATCTCGGAACGCGCGATCATGCCTGACATCGCTTTTTTCCGTGAGTGCATCGACGAAAGTTTCGCCGATCTGATGAAGGCGGCGCCGAAGGCCGGGGCACCAAAAGCCGCTACGGCAAAGCCGAAAGCGGCGGTGAAACTTGAGGCGAAACCGAAGGCCGCGCCGAAACCTGCGGTAAAGGGCCGGGCGAAACCGGTTGCCAAAAGCAACGCAGCCCGCAAGACTCCGAAAAAATAACCATGCTCTCGCAGGATTACCGAATGCTCTTCACCCCGACGCTCAGCGCCGACCGCGATCTTGCGACCGCGCCCGATTATGCCGCCTGGGCCAAAGCGGCGCGCGAACATGACAAGAAATCGGGGCTTCAGGCGTGGCGCGACGCCGACGAGAGCAAGCATTTCGACTATAGGGCGATCCGCGCCCGCCTCGAAAAATTGCGCGCGCTGTCGGCGGCGGGCGACGTCAAGGGGCTGCTCTTCGTGCTCAACGAGGGCATCCACGGCAATATCGACGGCATGGGGCACGAACGGCTTTACACAAAGGCGCGTTTCGGCACCAAGAAGCTGGTCGAGGATTATGTGGCGGAGGTTGTCGCCGCGCTGCACAGGATCGCCGCCGCGCGCAGCATCACCCGCGAGGAAAAGCGCGACTTTTTCCGCCGCGCGCAGCATTGTTATGGCCGCTCGGCGCTGTTGCTCTCGGGTTCGGGCAGCTTCCTTTTCTTCCACATCGGCGTCGTCAAGGCGCTCTGGTCCGAAGGCGTGCTGCCCGCGATCATGTCGGGCGCCAGCGGCGGGTCGATCGTCGCGGCGATCGTCTGCACGCGCAAGGACGCCGACATCGGCGCCTTCCTCGAAAGCGACCGCCTCGCCAACCCCGACCGCGCCCCCGACGGCCGCCGCCTCGCCTCGGACGAAGTGCGCGAACGGCTCGCGGGCCTGATCCCCGACCTCACCTTTCAGCAAGCCTATGAGGTCAGCGGCCGCCACCTCAACGTCTCGGTCGCGCCCGCCGAAAAGCATCAGAACGGACGGCTCCTCAATGCGATCACCGCGCCCAATGTGCTGATCCGCGAAGCGGTGCTGGCGTCGTGCGCGGTGCCCGGTGTCTTTCCGCCGGTGATGCTGATGGCGCGGGGCGACGACGGCGCGCGCATTCCCTATCAGCCCGACCGGCGCTGGGTCGACGGGTCGGTGACGCACGACATCCCGACCAAGCGGCTCGAACGCCTCTATGGCGTCAACCATCATATCGTCAGCCAGGCGAACCCGATCGCGCTGCCCTTCGCGACCGACACGCGCAAGCAGATGGCGCCGATCGAGGCCATTCAACATGCGTCGATGACGACCTTCAAGGCGTGGCTCAACGCCAATATGGTGATCTTCCAGAAACCGCTCGAGCTGATCCCGCCCTTGAACAGCATCGCGAACATGGCGCGCTCGGTGATCAACCAGGAATATACCGGCGACATCAATATCATCCGCCCACCGAAGTTCTGGTCGCCCGCGAAGATATTGTCGGATCTGGGGCAGGAGGACATTGACGAGCTGATCGACACGGGGATGCGCACCGCCTGGCCCAAGATCGAGATGGTCCGCACCCAGACCGCGATCAGCCGCGCGCTGGAAGGTATTTTGGCGCGGATCGACAAGGCGGGCGACGACGGCCCCGGCCACCGCAGCGCCGCGCTCGGGAAAGCGGTGCGCTGACCATGACGACCCGTGCGGTAACCCTGCCCACCGGGTCGGCGGGCGCGGGAGCAAAGCTCCACGTCACCCACTGGCTTCCCGAAGGGCGCCCGCGGGCGATCGTGCTGCTCGCACACGGCTACGCCGAACATGCCGGGCGCTACGCCCATGTCGCACAGCGGCTGACGCAAGCGGGCTATGCGGTCTACGCCGTCGACCATTGGGGCCATGGCCGCTCGGACGGCGAGGGCGGTTATGTCCCGCGCTTCTCCGCCTATCTCGACGGCATGGCCGAACTGCTGACCTTGGTCGAGATCAATCATGGCGACACCCCGCGCCTGCTCCTCGGGCACAGCATGGGCGGGCTCATCGCGACGCTGTTCCTGATCGAGCGCCAACAGGCGTTCGTCGCCGCCGCCGTCTCCGGCCCCGCGATCCTGCCCGCGCAGCCGCTGTCGCGCTTCACCGTCTGGATCAGCCGCTTCCTGTCGCGCTTCTTTCCGCGCCTCGGCGTCCTGTCTCTCGACGCGAACGGCGTTAGCCGCGACCCCGCGGTCGTCGAGGCCTATAAGGCCGACCCGCTGGTGTATGGCGGCAAGATCGGCGCGCGATTGGGCAAGGAGTTCATGGACGCGATGGCCGCGGCGCAGGCGGGCGCACCGACGATCCGGCTGCCGCTCCTGATCCAGCACGGCGAGGCGGACCGGCTGACCGCCCCCGCGGGTTCGCGCTACCTGTTCGATCATGTCGCGTCGGCCGACAAGCACCTCGAAATCTACCCCGGGCTGTTCCACGAGATTTATAATGAGCCCGAGCGCGATGCCGTTCTGGACGACCTGATCGGCTGGTTCGATGCGCATGTGGCGCGGGTACAATAGGCCCCTCTCCTTCAGGGGAGGGGCAGCGAGGCTTGCGAACCTGTTCGCTAGTCGCAGCGGGGTGGGGGCCATCAGCCTCACGCCACCTCGATAGCCCCCACCGGCGTTGGGTGGATCAGCCCCCGGCTGATCCAGGTCATGCCGGGGGCATGACCGACCCAACACCCCCCTCCCCTGAAGGGGAGGGGCTTTAGGAAGCCCGTATGAAAATCCTCCTTATCCTCATCTTCGCGCCGCTGATCGCCCTCGCGCTGCTCTATTTCCTCTTTCCCGAACAGCTGGTGCGGATGATGCGCGCGCTGATGCGCCGCCGCGCGCGGCTGGTGCGAAAAAGCATCACCGTCGACGGCCGGACCTGGCCCTATCTGGAGGGCGGCGATCCCTCAAAACCCACCCTCGTGATGATCCACGGTTTCGGCGCCGACAAGGATCACTGGACCTTCTATGCGCCGTGGATGACGCGCGATTATCGCCTGATCGCGCCCGACCTGCCCGGCTTCGGCGAAAATGATCGCGACGGCGGGCTGCCCTTCGACGTCGCGAGCCAGGCGGCGCGGCTCAAGGGCTTTCTCGATGCGCTCGGCATCGACCGCCCGCACCTCGGCGGCAACAGCATGGGCGGCTGGATCGCGCTGCGTTTCGCCATTGACTATCCCGATCGCCTGCGAACGCTGACCCTGATGAACAATGCGGGCGTCGTCGGCGCGAACGAAAGCGAGTTGCAGAAACTCGCTGCGACACGCGACTACAACCCGCTCGTCCTCGCCAATCTGGAGGATGCCGACCGTCTGATCGCCTTTGTCGTGCGCAAGCCGCCCTTTGTGCCCGCGCGGCTGAAGCCCGCCATATATGCCGACGCGCTGCGCCACCGCGACCTGCTCGACCGGATTTTCTGGATCATTGCCGACGAAATGGAGCAGGCGCCGCTCAACGACGATCTGGGCAAGGTGCAGGTGCCGACACTGATCCTCTGGGGCCGCCATGACAAGCTGATCGACGTCAGCTGCGTCGCGGTGCTGGAAAAGGGCATCGCGAACAGCCGCGCGCACATCTTCGAGCATGTCGCGCACGTCCCGATGATCGAGGATCCCAAGGCGACGGCGGAAATCCAGCGCGCGTTCCTCGCCGACCATCCCTGAACCTCGTCATCGCGGCGCAGGCCGGCATGACGGGCGAGTGCCATCTTGCCAACCCCCCGATCGCGCGCCACTCTCCCCGCAAAACAGGGGGAGAGACATATGCGCCTCAACGTGGGCCTGCTCGGCGGGGGCAGCTGGGGGACGACCGTGGCGTCGCTGGTGTCGCGCAACGCGCCGATCCAGCTGTGGGCGCGCGACGCCGAAACGGTCGCGGGCATCAACCGCGATCACGCGAATCCTAAATATCTGCCTGGCATCCGGCTTCCAGCGGCGCTCCGGGCGACCGGCGACATGGCAGAGGCCGTCGCGGGCGCCGACGTGCTCGTCATGGCCGTCCCCTCGCACAGCTTTCGCGGCGTGTTGAAGGAGGCCCGCGATCACCTCCGTCCGTGGGTGCCCGTCATCAGCCTGACCAAAGGGCTCGAGCTATCGTCGGGCAAGCGCATGACCGAACTCATCGAGGAGGTGCTGCCCGGCCACCCCGTCGGCGTGCTCACCGGGCCGAATCTGGCGCGCGAGATCATGGCGGGCCAGGCGGCGGCGAGCGTGTTGTCGATGGAGGATGAGATCGTCGTTCGCGCGCTCCAGCCGCTGTTTCATTCGGGCCTCTTCCGCGTCTATACCAACACCGACCTTCTGGGCTGCGAGCTCGGCGGCGTGCTCAAGAATATCATCGCGATCGCCGTCGGCATGGGCGACGGGCTGGGGGCGGGCGACAATACGCGCGCAGGGCTGATGACGCGGGGGCTGGCGGAGATCACGCGGCTCGGCGTCGCGATGGGCGGGCGGCCGGAGACTTTTGCCGGGCTCACCGGCATGGGCGACCTCATCGCCACCTGCACCAGCCCCCTGTCGCGCAACCGCCACGTCGGGGTCGAACTGGGCAAGGGGCGCCCGATCGACGAAATCATCGCGGGCATGAACATGGTGGCGGAGGGCGTCAAAAGCGCGCCCACCGTGATGGCGCTCGCCGACCGCTACGGCATCGCGATGCCGATCGCGCGCGACGTGTTCGACGTGACGCAGGGCCGCCGCACCGCGCTCGACGTCTTCCGCGGCCTCCTCAAATCGAGCGTGGGAGATGAGGCGCATCCGGGTTGATGGCGCTTCGTCATTGCGAGGGGGCCGCGACGAAGCCATCCGCTGCGATCCGTTCCTTTTTGCCGACCAGCCGGGAAGAAAAGCCGCTGCTGCTACGTTGTCCTGTTGTCCGACAGGACCACAAAGGAGACGGATAATGAAAAAATGGGCGATTCTCGCCGCGCTCGCGGCGCTCCCCGCCACTGCCGCCGTGGCAGCGGTCCCCTATGACCGGATGCCGCCGGGCTTCAAGGCGCCGCCGATCCGCACCGCGCCGATCGCGGGGGTCGAGAACCAGTATTGGTTCAATTATCAGGCGGACATTCTCGAAGCCGAAAAGGAATTGCTCAGCGACCTGCGCCGCGCGACCGATCGCGAAGATCGCCGCGATGCGTGGGACGAATGGGAAACCGAGGTGATCGACGCCGACAAGGATTATGTGAAGGCAATGCGAGAGAAGGGCTATCGCGTCGGCCGCGTTACGGTGGGCTGAGCCGGGAAGGTTCCAGGGCGCATCCCTGGTCGCAGGAAAGGGCGGTCGTCCTCGGGCGCCCGTCCTTTTCTTTGTCAAATCCTCCCTGTCGCGCGGCGATGGGGAGGGGGACCGCTTGCGAAGCGAGTGGTGGAGGGGCCGCAACGGTAGCGCAAAAGTCCCTCCGTCAGCGCTTCGCGCTGCCACCTCCCCATGGCTTAGCCACAGGGAGGATTAGCGTGCTTCCGCGAGCAACGCCTTCGCCTCCTCGCCCTGCCAGTCGATCGCGCCGATCACGCGCCAGATTTCGCGCCCGTCAGCGTCATAATAGATGCTCGTCGGCAACGCGCTGTTCACCGCGTCGAGCAGGCCGTTTTCGGGGTCGAGATAGGGCTGGAGCGCCTTCAGCCCCGCCTTCTGGAACCAGGGATCGACGACCTCGGCGCCCTGCAAATCCTGCGCGACCGCGATTACATTCATCGACTCGCCGCGCGCGGCCGCCAAGGCATCGAGCGTGGGCATTTCGGCGACGCATGGGCCGCACCAGGTCGCCCACAGATTGACGAGCAGCGGGCGCCCGCGAAAGTCTGCCAGCGTCACCGGCGCATCGTCGGGGCCGGTGAAGCGCGCCGTCGGCGCCGCTTTGCCCTTGTGGCTGCGGTCGATCATATATTCGAACGCGCCAACGCCCTTCGCTTGGCCTGCCGAAACATTTGCTTGGCCTTGCGCGGCTTGCCCGCCGCCCGCCTTTTCCCTATCGCAGCCCGCGACCGATCCGGCCAGCAACAGGCCGAGGATCAACAGCGACGGATTTGGAACGCGGCGGATGGCGAATACTCCGGACAAGAGCAGCATGTGGGGCGGCCGCTTCGGTGGCGGGCCTGCGGCGATCATGCAAGAGATTAATGCCTCGATCCCGATCGACAAGCGCCTTTGGGAAGAGGATATCGCCGCCAGCCGTGCGCACGCCGCGATGCTCGGTTCCACCGACATCATCTCCGCACAGGATGCCGCGGCGATCGACCGCGGCCTTGCCCAGATCGCCGAAGAGTTCGCCGCGAACGGCGTTCCCGTCGACCTCAGCCTCGAGGACATCCACATGACCGTCGAGGCGCGGCTGAAGGAGCTGATCGGCGAAGCCGCCGGGCGGCTCCACACCGCGCGCTCGCGCAACGATCAGGTTGCCACCGATTTCCGCCTGTGGACGCGCGCCGCGTGCGATCGCATCGACGCCGGGCTCGCCGTGCTCCAGTCGGCCTTGCTTGCCCGCGCCGAAGAGCACGCCGACAGCATCATGCCCGGCTTCACGCATCTTCAGGTCGCGCAGCCGGTAACGCTCGGCCACCATCTGCTCGCCTATGTCGAGATGTTCGGCCGCGACCGCTCGCGCTTCGCCGACGCGCGCCGTCGTCTCAACGAATCGCCGCTCGGCGCAGCGGCGCTCGCGGGGACCAGCTTCCCGGTCGATCGCCATGCCACCGCCGCGGCACTCGGCTTCGACCGCCCGATGGCGAACAGCATCGACGCCGTGTCGGACCGCGACTTCGCGCTCGAGTTCTGCGCCGCCGCATCAATCGCCGCACTGCACCTGTCGCGTCTCGCCGAAGAAATCGTCATCTGGGCCAGCCAGCCCTTCGGTTTCGTCGCGCTGCCCGATGCCTGGTCGACGGGCAGTTCGATCATGCCGCAAAAGCGCAATCCCGACGCCGCCGAACTGGTGCGCGGGCGCGCGGGCCTGCTGCTCGGCGCCTTCCAGCGGCTCAGCGTGATCGTGAAGGGGCTGCCGCTCACTTACTCGAAGGATTTGCAGGACGACAAGGAGGTGCTGTTCGGCGCGTTCGATGCGCTCGCGCTGTCGCTCGCGGCGATGACCGGCATGGTCGAAACCTTGACCTTCCGCGCCGACCGGATGCGCGCGCTCGCCGCGTCGGGCTATTCGACCGCGACCGACCTTGCCGACTGGCTGGTCCGCGAGGCGGGGCTGCCCTTCCGCGAGGCGCATCATGTCGTCGGCGCCTGCGTCAAGCGCGCCGAGGAACTCGGCGTCGAACTGCCCGCGCTGCCCGCCGCCGACGCGGCGGCGATCCATGCCGCGGTGACCCCCGACGTGCTCGCCGCGCTGACGGTCGAGGCGTCGGTCGCCAGCCGCACCAGCTATGGCGGAACCGCACCCGAACGGGTAAGGCAGGCCATCGCCGCGGCGCGCGCCGCACTCCAGGGACAGGATTAATGCCGCACCACCCCCGCATGTTTGCAACGCTCGCTGCCGCCGCGCTGCTCGGCGCGTGCGGGGCGAAGGAAGATCTGAAGCCGCCGACGAACCAGCCGGCGCCCGTCGTCCCCATCGGCGCCAACCGCGCCCCGACCACCGAGGAGCTTACGACGCCCGACGCGCAGGCCCGGCCCGCGCGCAGCGACGAACTTCTCAAACGGTCCGAACAACGCGAACCCGACGATTTCGACCTGCCGCCTCCGGGCTGAGCAGGGCCCAGTTTCATCCGCTCGTGTCGAGCGAAGTCGAGACACCCATCGGTGACAAGCCTCCCCGGCATCTCGACTTGGCTCGATGCGAACGGAAAGGATAATCAGGATTTCCTTCGATGGATCATTTTGAATATCGTGACGGCGTCCTCCACGCCGAAGACATCCCGCTGCCGCAAATTGCCGAGGAGATCGGCACCCCCGTCTATGTCTATTCGCGCGCGACGCTCGAACGCCATGCACAGGTGTTCGCCGACGCGCTCAAGGATATTCCGAAAAAGCACATCGCCTTCGCGATCAAGTGCAACCCCAATCTCGGCGTGCTGCGTGTCCTCGCGCGGCAGGGTTATGGCGCCGACGTCGTTTCGGGCGGCGAGCTCGAACGTGCGCTCGCCGCGGGCATGGCGGCCGAGGACATCGTCTTTTCGGGCGTCGGCAAGACGCGCGCCGAACTGGCGCTCGGCCTCGACCGCGGCATCGGGCAGTTCAATATCGAGCACGAGCCCGAAGGCGTCGCGCTGTCCGAAATCGCGGTGGGGAAGGAGACGACCGCGCGCGCCGTGCTGCGCGTCAATCCCGACGTCGACGCCGGCACGCACGCCAAGATTTCGACCGGCAAGGCCGAAAACAAGTTCGGCGTCGGCATCGATGCCGCGCCCGCGATCTTCGACCGGCTTTCGGCGCTGCCGGGGCTCAAGATGCGTGGGGTGGCGCTCCATATCGGCAGCCAGCTCACCAGCCTCGATCCGCTCGAGGCCGCGTTCGCGCGCGTCGGCCGCCTCGTCGCCGAGCTGCGCGCCGCGGGGCACAGCATCACCCATGTCGATCTCGGCGGCGGCCTCGGCGTGCCCTATCGGCCCGAGGATAATCCCCCGACCCCCGCCGAATATGGCGCGATGGTCGCGCGCGTGACAAAGGATTGGGACGTCACCCTGATGTTCGAGCCCGGCCGCGTCATCGCGGGCAACACCGGGGTGCTCTTGACCGAAGTGCTGTGGGTCAAGCCAGGCGCGGTAAGCCCCTTCGTCATCGTCGACGCCGCGATGAACGATCTCGCGCGCCCGGCGCTCTACGATGCGTATCACGACTTCGTCGCGGTCCGGCCCACGGGCGAAAAAATGACCGCGTCGATCGTCGGCCCGGTGTGCGAGACGGGCGATACCTTCGCGCGCGACCGGGTGATCGACAAGGTGGCGGCGGGCGATCTCGCCGCCTTCCGCACCGCGGGCGCCTATGGCGCGACGATGGCGTCGACCTACAACAGCCGCAGCCTCGTCCCCGAAGTGCTCGTCGACGGCGACCGCTACGTCACCGTCGCCGACCGCATCGCCGCGGGTACGATCATGGCGGCGGAGCGCGTGCCGGATTGGATCGACTGAACGCGATCCTCCCCCAAGGGGGGAGGGGGACCACCCGAAGGGTGGTGGAGGGGCACGGGAGGGCAGGCGCCGCGTTTGACTGCCCGTGCCCCTCCACCAGCTTCGCTGGTCCCCCTCCCCGTTCCGGGGAGGATCTGTTAGAGCCGCCACCATGCATCAACTCCCCATCTTCCTGAACCTTGCAGGCCGCACCGTCGTGCTGGTCGGCGAAGGGGAGGCCGCCGACGCCAAAGCGCGGCTGATCGAGCGGGCAGGGGGACGCATCGTCCCGGCATGGGAGCAAGGCGCGACTATCGCCTTCGTCGCGCTCGACGATGAAGCCGAAGCGCGCGCCGCCGCCGATGCGCTCCGCGCCCACGGCCTGCTCGTCAATGTCGTCGATCGCCCGGAGCTTTGCGATTTCACCACCCCCGCGATCGTCGACCGCGCCCCCGTGACCATCGCCATCGGCACCGGTGGCGCGTCGGCGGGGCTTGCGAAAGCGGTGCGCCAACGCATCGAAGCGCTGCTGCCGGCGCGGCTCGGCGACCTTGCACGCGCGCTCCACGCAGCGCGCGCCGCGATGAAGGCGCGCTGGCCCGCCGCCGCCGACCGCCGCCGCGCGATCGACGCCGCGCTGGCCAGTGGCGGCGCGCTCGACCCGCTCGACGGCGATGCGGCGGACCGGGTGGCAAGCTGGCTGGAAGGCGAAAGCGATGCGCCGCAATCGCGCCTCGAAACCATCCGCCTGACGAGCGCCGACCCCGACCAGCTGACCCTGCGCGCGGCCCGCCTGCTGGGGGAGGCCGACCATATCTTTCATCCGCCGGACACCCCCGCCGCGATCCTTGCCCGCGCCCGCGCCGACGCGGCGCGTCACATCGCCGCCGCACCGCCACAGGATCCACCGGGCGGCCTGTCCTTGTGGCTGGACATGCGCGCCTGGAGTGCGTTCGGTTTTGATTGAATCAAAACCGGCACTCCAGATTCTTGTTTTGCCGTGTTTTCCGAGTCGTCAGTTGATTCCACCTGACTTGAAAACTAGCCTAGTCACCTGAATCTAAAGTTCGCCACATTGATATCGTCACCTCGGGTCAAGCCCGGGATGACGATGATGAAACGAACGTCGATTCCACCACGCTGGAGCTGTCCTGTTTTAGCGGAATCAAGCCCCTCCCCTTCAGGAGAGGCGATAAAAATGGTTCAACCCAGATAGGACTGGAGCGCTTCGACCGCCAGACCAGTCAAATCATCGCGTCGTTCATTGATTCAGCCCGTGCTTTTTCAGCGCATGGCGAATCTGGTCATAACTGAGGCCGAGCGCCTCGGCCGCGACCTTCTGGTTATAGCGGCATCGCGCCATCGTGTCGGCGAGGATCGCCTTTTCATAGCTGTCCACCGCGGCGCGCAGGTCGTTGACCTGGCCCGGCGGCGGCGGCGCGGCGGCGGCGGGCGCGGCGGCGGTCCCGGACGCGGCGCCGCTGGCCGGCTCGGCCTTCGTCGACCGCGACGTGGGTTGCCAGGGGCTCGCGAAAGGGTCAAAGCTCAGCGCGTCGATCGGTTTCGTCGGGTCGCCCCAGCGATAGACGGCGCGCTCGATGACATTCCTGAGTTCGCGGACATTGCCCGGCCAGTCATATCCTTCCATCGCCGCGAGGGCGCGCGGGCCGAATCCCGGCCATTCGTCCCAGCCGACGACAGCCGCCATGCGCTGCCCGAAATAGGTCGCGAGCACTTCGATATCGCCCTCGCGCGCGCGCAGCGGGGGCAGGGTGATGACCTCGAACGACAGCCGGTCGAGCAGGTCGGCGCGGAACCGGTTGTCCTCGACCAGCGCCGGCAAATGCTCGTTGGTCGCCGCGACGATGCGCACATCGACGCGGATCGGGCGCGACGATCCGACGCGCGTGACCTCGCCATATTCGACCGCGCGCAGCAGGCGCTCCTGCGCCCCCATCGACATCGTCGCCAGCTCGTCGAGAAAGAGCGTGCCGCCGTCGGCTTCCTCGAACCGTCCCGCGCGGCTGCGGGTCGCGCCGGTGAAGGCGCCCGCCTCATGTCCGAACAACTCGCTCTCGATCAGCGTTTCGGGCATCGCGGCGCAGTTCATGATGACATAGGGGCGATCCCAGCGCGTCGACAGGCGATGCAGCCGCTCGGCGATCAGCTCCTTGCCCGTCCCGCGCTCGCCAATTACCAGCACCGGGCGGTCGAGCAGCGCCGCCTGGCTCGCGCGATCGACCGCGTCCTGAAAGGCGGCCGACTGGCCGATGAATTGCGTTTCGCGCTCCATTCCCAATCATTGGCAAATTTTCCCGCTGATTGGCAAGGCAAATCGGTTCGACAGGCGAATTGCGGATGAAGTTACGCGCTTTTCCGCCGCTTTCGGCAATTGGCACGCCTCCTGCAAAGATTTCTGCGAACCGGCGCATGACGCTCCGGTGCAGCAAAACAGGAAGGTTGATACGATGAAAACGAAGATTGCCCAGGCCGCTACTTTCGCGTTCAGCGCGGTGGGTGCGCTGGCCATCCTCGTCGGCGCGGTCGACTATCCTGCCACCGCCGCCAACGCCGCCGGCCTTCCCGTCGTCGGCCTGGTGGGTGCTGCTTCGACCCCGGCGGTCGGCCCGATGGCCTGACCGGCACTGGTGCCGGGGCACTCTCCCCCCTTGCCCCGCCCCGGCACCAGCATTTTTGAACCAGACAATCAGGTCTCAAGTTTTTCGACAGGAGTTTCCCAATGGGTATTTTTTCACGAACCCGCGACATCATCGCCGCCAACGTCACCGACCTGCTTGACCGGGCCGAAGACCCCGAAAAGATGATCCGCCAGATCATCTTCGAGATGAACGAAACGCTCGTCGAAGTCCGCGCCTCCGCCGCCCGCACCATCGCGGACCAGAAGGAGATGCGCCGCCACATCGCCAAGCTCGAAAGCCTGCAGGACAGCTGGAAGGAAAAGGCCGAACTCGCGCTGTCGAAGGACCGCGAAGATCTCGCCACCGCCGCGCTTGTCGAAAAGCAGAAGGCCGCAGACATGGCCGAACGCCTGAAAGCCGAGATCGCCGTCCTCGACGACGCGCTGACCGGCTATGAGGCCGACATCGCCAAGCTGCAGAAAAAGCTCTCCGAAGCGCGCGCGCGCCAGTCGAGCATCGTCAACCGCCTCGAAAGCGCCGAAAATCGCTATCGTCTTCGCGAAATGACCAACGGCGACCGGGTCGAAGACGCTTTCTCGCGCTTCGAAATCCTCGAACGCCGCGTCGACGAAGCCGAAGGGCGTGCCGATGCACTGGGTCTCGGCTACAAAAAGTCGCTCGACGAAGAGATTGCCGAGCTTCAGGCCGCCGACAAGGTCGCCGACGAGCTCGCCGCGCTGAAGGCCGCGCAGGGCAAGAAATAAGGAGCCGGACCGATGGAAGAAGTCATCATCGTCCCGATCGTCATCGGAACGCTCTTCCTCGGTCTGCCCTGGCTGATCCTCCACTATATCACCAAGTGGAAACAGGCCAAGACGCTGACCGGAGAAGACGAACAGCTGCTCGACGAACTTTACGATACGGCCAGACGGCTCGAGAACCGTCTTCATACCGTCGAACGCATCATCAGCGCCGACCATCCTGACTTCCGCCCCGCGGTTCGCAGCGATGAAGAGCTGGCGCAGCTTGAAAACATAAACCGGAGGAACTGAGATGTCTGCCAGCCGCACCAAATTCTATCTCGACAAGCAGAACGCCAAATGGAGCGGCGTGTGCGCGGGGATCGCGGACTATAGCGGGATCGACGTGCTCTGGGTCCGCGTCGGAGCGGTGCTGCTCACGTTGATGGGCGGCTTTCCCTGGACGCTGATCGCATACTGGATGGTCGCCTGGATGGGCACGCCCAAACCCTTCGCGCTCTACGGCTCGCAGGAAGAAGCCAGGTTCTGGCAGGGGGTGCGCAGCAACCCCGCGGCGTCCACCCGCGACATCAAGTCGCGCTTTCGCGACATCGACCGTCGGCTCGCCGACATTGAACTTTACTACACCAGCCATAATCGCCGCCTCGCCGAAGAAATCGACGCCCTTCGTTAATTCGGGGCGCTGAGCGGACGGGCTGACACGCAACAGGGAGAAGATAGATGAATTTCGGTGGTACCGGTTTCGTCCTTGCCATCATCGCGCTGTCGATCGGCGGCTGGATGTTCACCACCTGGATCCGCGCCAAGCATGGCTATCCGGTCGAGAATGAATGGGGCGGCACGGTTCATCGAACCGACCCCGACGCTGATCGAAAAATCAGGCTGTTGACCGACGACAATGCCAAGCCTGCCAGTCAGGTCAGCCGGCTGGAGGAACGGATCGCGGTGCTCGAAAGGATCGCGACCGAAGAGGGCGGCAAAGCGGCGCAGCTTGCCGACCAGATCGACCGCCTGCGCTGAGGGGAAAACAGATGAATCTGGATATTGTGAACGCCTTTGCTCCCGTCGCCGCGATCGTCGGCCTCGCCGGGGTGGCGGGCTGGGTTTACACCACCTGGCTGCGCGTCAAGAACGGCTATCCGCTCGAAAACAGCTGGGGCAAGGCAGTCTATCCGCGCACCAACGACGAAGCGATGGAGCGCATCAAGCTGATCAGTCAGGAAAATGCCCAGCTGCGCGCCGAACTCGGTTCGGTGAAGGATCGCCTCGCGGTCGTCGAGCGCATCGTCACCGACGAAAGCCACCGCGTCGCGGTCGAGATCGAGGCGCTGCGGCGCCCCGCGAACTGAGGAGATAGGCAGATGGAAACGATCCTCATCCTGTTCATCGTCGTCGGCCTGCCGGTCACGCTCGGTATCGGCTACGCCGCCTATGAACGCCACCTCAAGTTCAAGGAACGCGCCTTTCAGGCGATCAGCAGCGAAACCGCCGAAAAGGCCGCGCAATATGCGGCGCACACCGAACGGCTCGAACAACGTGTCCGCGTGCTCGAACGGATCGTGACCGACAAGGGTGTCGATGTCGCCGACGAGATCGAAAAGCTGCGCGACGCCCCGCTCAACTGATAACAATAAGCGAGACTGGAAAGGAACCTCCCCATGGGCCCGTTTGAAATGGTCGTCGGCATCGTCCTCATCGTGACGATCGGCAGCATCATCCGCGCCAAGCACGGCATCCGCCGCGACCGCCACGGCAACGACTATGTCGCCAATGACGCCGAGACCAGGGCGTTGCAGGCCGAGATACGCGCGCTCAAGGAGCGCATCCAGGTGCTCGAACGCATCGCCACCGACAATAATCGCGCCGTCGCGCTCGACGAGGAAATCGAGAAGCTGCGCGACAGCAGCAAGATCTGAACGCCGGTAAAGGAGCAACGCTCATGGCTTTCATCACTCCCGACCTCACCACCGCGGCCATCGCCCTCGCCGGGCTCACCATCGTCAGCCTCGTCGCGCTGCGCGGCTGGCGCGACTGGATCCAGCTGAAGCGCGAGGAACTCGCCGCGGGCCACGCCCCGCTGGCGCACGATCCCACCGTGCCGCACGCCGGATCGCGGATCGAAATCGCCGACCTCAAGGAACGGCTGCGCAAGCTGGAAGCGATCGCGGCGGGGGTCGATCTGTAAGGCTCCGCCGTGTCTTTTCTTCGTCACGCTGAACTTGTTTGGCGTTTATCCCGGTCGCATCCGTCGGCGTCATTGCGTAGCGCCCGGACGATGGCTGGAGATTGCTTCGTCGCTGCGCTCCTCGCAATGACGAGTTGAGGTCTCCTTATGGTAAGAGGATAATCGCCAAACAAGTTCGGCATGACGGTTAGTGGGGACGAAAGGGCAAATCCCTTCCACCGCGCCACAAAATCTGCCACTGCCCGCGCCCATGCGCAGCCTCTCCGACATTTTCGACGAATATGACTTTCTCGACGGCGACGATCGCTATCGCCTGCTGATCGAACTCGGCCGCGAGCTGGAGCCGATGCCCGATGCATTGAAGACCGACGCGACGCTGGTGCGCGGATGCAGCGCAAGCGTCTGGGTCTATCCGGTGCCGCGGGACGATGGCCGCCTGCATTTCCTCGCCGACAGCAACGCCGCGATCACCAAGGGCATCGTCGCGCTCGTCCTCGCCGCGGTGCAGGACCGGCCCGCCGCCGAGGTCGCCGGCATGGACATCGCCGCCGCGCTCGCGCCCTTCGACCTGACGCGCCAACTCTCGTCGAACCGCACGCAGGGCGTGCCGAACATGATCGCGCTGGTTCAGGACACCGCCCGCCGCCTCGCCGCGGGCTGATCCATCACTTCGACAGGTCGCGCAGCAGGCTGTCCCAATGCGCGAGCGCCGGTGCGATGGCGGCGACGGGCACGCGCTCGTTGAGCCCATGCGCAAAGCTGTCGCTCGCTTTCGAGAACAGCCCCGCGACGCCATAGCTCGGCACGCCGTTCATGCGGAAATGATAGCTGTCGGTCGCGCCCGCGCTCATCGACGGGATGATCGGCAGGCCCGGCGCGCGCGCATGGACCGCTTTCCTCACCGCGGCCATCACGTCGGGGCGCAGCGGCGAGGCGTCGCTCGCGCTGGCGTCGGGGTCGGGCAGCACCTTGACCGCGGGGTCGGCGATGACGCGCTCCAGCTCCGCGCGCACCGCCTCGACCGCGACACCGGGAAAGATGCGGCAGTTGATGTTCGCGGTCGCGCGCTGCGGCAGCGCATTTTCGGCATGACCGCCCTTCACCAGCGTCGGCACGCAGGTGGTGCCGATCTGGCCCACATATTCGGGATCGGCGCGGATCGCCGCGATCGCCTTTGCGTCGGTCGGATCGGCGGCAAAGGCCTTCAGCGCCGCGCCGATCTCGCCGGCGACCTGGTCGGCGACGATCGGCAGGCCGATACGGGTCAATTCGTTGATCTGCGGCTGAAAGCGATAGGCGCCGATTTTGGCGAGCGCATTGGCGAGCTGGACGATCGCGTTGACGTCCGACGGGCGCGAGCTGTGACCCCCGGCATTGGTGACCTCCAGCGTGAAGTCGGCATAAGTCTTCTCGCCCGCTTGCAGGCTGTAATATCGCGGCGTGCCATCCTCGCCGACCAGCCCGCCGCCGCCGTCGCCGTTGAGCGCGAATTCGGCGTCCTTATATTTGGCGGCGAGCGCGCGCGTCGTCGCCATCTCGGTCTCTTCGTCGCCGGTGAGCAGCAGGATGATCGACCGCTTGGGCCGGAACTCCTCGCGCTTCAGCTGCGCCATCGCCGCGACCATCATCGCAATGTCGAACTTGTTGTCCTCCGACCCGCGCCCGAAAATATAACCATCCTCCTCGACCGGCACGAAGGGGTCGCGCGTCCAGTCCCTCGGGTCGGCCTCGACGACGTCCATATGGCCGAGCAGCAGGATCGGTTTCTTGTCGGTCGTGCCGCGCAGCGTGACGGCCAGCGTCGCCGTCTCGCCCATCGGGGTGATATCGATATCGGCGTCGGCATAGCCCGCGGCCTTCAGCACCCCGGCATAATAGGCCGCCAGCTCGGGCACCTTGCCGCGACCCTTCACCGTCGGGATCGCGATGCTGTCCTTCAATATCTGCTTGGCGGCCGCGGGATCGGCGGGTTTGGCTTGGGCGGGCGCGGCGGCGACGAGCGCGGCGGCGAGGGCGAGCGGCAGGGACAGGTTGCGCATGAAAATCAGTTAAGCGGCTTCGCCGACGGGCGGCAAGGGCCAAAGTTCTTGCCGCGCCGGACCGGATCGCCAACCTGCCGCCGAATCGGCTTGACCGGCGCTCGTTTCGATATAAATATGATATCATCTTTATGTCGACTCGGAGGGTTTTATGGTCGAGAGTGGGGCACCCGCGCTGAATCGCAGCCGCGAAACGCGCGCCAATACGCAAAGCGGCTATTTGATGCTGTTCATATGGCTGGTGCTGCTGGGCGTCGCCGCCTGGGCGGCGATCACCAACGCCAACGCCGATGTGATGAGCGCGTGGAAATGGATCGTCGCGGCCACCGCAGCGGTGATCGGCACGCTCATCCTCTGCGGCTTTTACCTCATCAACCCCAATGAAGCCGCGGCGATCCAGCTGTTCGGCGCCTATAAGGGCACCGACCGGCAGGAGGGGCTGCGCTGGGTGCTGCCCTGGCTGACGCGCAAGAAGATCGCGGTGCGCGCGAACAATGTCATTTCGGACAAGATCAAGGTCAACGACCTGCGCGGCAACCCGATCGAGATGGCGGCGCAGGTCGTGTGGCGCGTCACCGACACCGCGCAGGCGCTGTTCGACGTCGACGATTACAAGGAGTTTGTGATGGCGCAGATCGAGGCCGCGGTGCGCTCGATCGGCTCGCGCTACCCCTATGACGACATCGAGCATCAGGAGGTCACGCTGCGCGGTAACCATGAAGAGGTCGGCGCCGAACTGCGCAAGGCGCTGATCGAGCGGCTCACCGTCGCGGGCATCACCGTCGACGAATGCGGTCTCACCCACCTCGCCTATGCGCCCGAGATTGCGGGGGCGATGCTCCGCCGCCAGCAGGCCGAGGCGGTGATCGCCGCGCGCAAGAAGCTGGTTGAGGGCGCGGTGACGATGGTTGAAATGGCGCTCCAGCACCTGTCGGACAAAAAGGTCGTCGACCTCGACGACGAGCGCAAGGCGGCGATGGTGTCGAACCTGATGGTCGTGCTGTGCGGCGAACGCGATACGCAGCCCGTCGTCAACGCCGGCTCGCTTTACTGACGCAAGAATCCCGTTCGTGCCGAGCGACGTCGAGACACCCATCATAGGCACACGACCGCCCGGCATCTCGACGTCGCTCGATGCGAACGGGAAGTGAGGTTCCTTCATAATGCCCGGTTCTGCCAAAAAAGCCTTTGCCCTTCGCCTCGATCCCGCGCTCTACGCCGCGGTCGAGCGGATGGCGGCGGCCGAGCTGCGCAGCGCCAATGCCGAGATCGAGGTGCTGCTGCGCGAAGCGCTCGCGCGCCGCGGTGTGCCGGTGAAACCGCCCACGCCGCCGCGCCGTGGCCGCCCGCCGAAGACCGATGCGCAGGACTGATCCGGCGATTGCGCGCAATCACAAAAGGAGTTTCGACATGCTGCACCTGTTTCTGGACAACCGCCCCTGGTTCCGCGCGAAGCGGCGCGGTTATGGCACCGGCCTGCCGATCGCGTGGCAGGGCTGGGCGATGCTGGCGGCGCATATCGCGCTCATCACCGGCGTTGCGCTGTTGCTGCGCGCGCAACCCGTCGCGCTGACCCTTGCCGTCATCCTCGCGGGGCTGGCGCCCCTGCCGCTCTATCGCGCGCGAACCGAAGGCGGCTGGCGCTGGCGTTGAGATGACGGCTTTGGGGTGGGGGTCGGGCGTCGAGCGCGACCAATAGCCTTGGACACCCTCACCCAACCCTCTCCCAAGGGGAGAGGGCTTTTTATGGCCGCTTCCGCCCGAAACCGGCCGCAACCTCGACCGGCCCGCTCCTTCAGCTACCCGCTATGCGCGTCGCGCAGTTCGCGTTTCAGCACCTTGCCGATGGGACTGCGCGGCAGTTCGTCGACTTGCCTGATCGCGCTGAGCCGCTGCGTCTTGCCGACCTTGGCGTTGCAGGTCTCGCGCACGCTTTCGGCATCGGCGCCGGGTTTCAGCACGACGAAGGCGACCGGGGTTTCGCCCCATTCCTCGCTCGGCATCCCGACAACCGCCGCCTCGACGACGCGCTCGTCGGCGAGCAGGATCGCCTCAAGGTCGCTCGGAAAGATGTTGAACCCGCCCGAAATGATCATGTCCTTCGCGCGGTCCATCAGCGTCAGAAACCCGTCCTCGTCGATGCGGCCGATGTCGCCGTGGCGATAGAAGAGATTTCCCTCGCTGTCGTACCAGTGCATCGCCTTCGTCGCTTCGGGGCGGTTGTTGTATCCGGTCATCATCGCGGGGCTGCGGCCGACGATCTCGCCCACCGACCCTGGCGGCAGTTCCTTGCCCTCCTCGTCGATCACCTTGGCAATATGGCCGGGCGCGGGCTTGCCGACGGTGTGCAGCTTGTCGGGAAATTGATGCGCTTCGAGGATGAATGCGGCGCCGCCCTCGGTCATGCCATAGATTTCGACGAGGCCGCCCGGCCAGCGTTTCAGCACATCGGCCTTGAGCGCGGCGGGGAAGGGCGCCGAGGTGCAGTATTTCATCACAAAGCTCGACAGGTCGAAGCGGTCGAAATCGTCGAGCGCCATGATGCGGCGATATTGCACCGGCACGAGCATGCAGTTGGTCGCGCGCTCGCGCTGCGCGAGTTCGAGGAAAGCGCGCGCGTCAAACTTTTTCATCAGCACGACCCGCCCGCCCGACCCGACCGTCGGCATGAAGCTCGCCATCGTCGTGTTCGAATAGAGCGGGGTCGACAGGATCGTCACCGCGTTCGGGCCATAGGCAGGGGCGCCGCGCTGGATATGCTGCCAGCGCATCGCATGGCTGTGAATAATGCCCTTGGGCGTGCCCGTCGTGCCCGACGAATAGATGATATTGAACCCGTCGTCGGGGCCGATCGCGACGGGGTGCGGCGCGGCGGCTGCGGGGGCGATCCAGTCGGCCAGCGGCGTCCCCGCGTCGCTGCCGTCCATCGCGATCACCTCGCTTGCGGCGATGTCCTGCCCTTTAAGGCTCGCCTGCGCCGCGGCGTCGAGGAAAAGGTGACGCGCGCCGGTGTCGGCGATCATCGCCGCCATCTGTTCGCCCGTCGCGCTGTTGGTGATCAACCCCGCTACTCCGCCCGCGCGCAGCGTGCCGAGGATGATCGCCATCTGCTCGACGCTGTTCAGGCCCGCAATCGCTGTGCGGTCGCCTTTGACGAATCCATCCTGCTGCAACCGCGCGGCGATTCGGTCGGTCAATTGATCCAGTTCGGACCAGCTGAGCCGCCGCTCGGCATCGGCCGCCGCTACGGCATCGGGGCGTTCCGCGGCATGGGCGCGGACAAGGTCGGGCAGGGTGGCGAAGTCGCCGTCAAGCATCTCGATACTGGTCATGGCCCAAGCGTTAGCACAGCCGAAAGGCGGTGCAATGCCGCCGCCTTTCACGCGCCTGGCCGGGAGTGCGGCGGGAACTGCCCTGCGATCGAGGCGCGCCGGCGTATCGCAACCTGTCACGCCTTGCAGCTTGCTTGACCAAAAGTTTCAGCTTGCTACTCATCTTCGACATAAAGAAACGAACGATTCCCGGAGATGATGCCCGATGCACCCCTCAGTCCACGCGCGTAGCAATCCCGACAAGGCCGCGATCATCGTCGCGGAGACGGGCGAGGCGATCAGCTATGGCGAACTCGACGCCGCGTCGAACCGCGCCGCGCAACTGTTCCGCGCGCATGGGCTGGGGCACGAGGATGTCGTCGCCTTCATGCTCGACAACACGCCGCATTATTATGGCCTGACCTGGGGGGCGCAGCGCGCGGGGCTGCGTTACGTCTGCATCTCGTCGCGGCTGACGCAGGACGAAACCGACTATATCCTGGACAATTCGGGCGCGCGGATCCTGATCGTTTCGGCCAGTCTCGCGGACGCCGCGCAGCGGCTGACGACCGACATCAAGCGCTTCGCGATGGGCGGCGATATCCCCGGCTATGAAAGCTGGGAGGACGCCGTTGCCGCGATGCCCGCGACGCGGGTGGCGGACGAGCGCGCGGGGGTCGACATGCTCTATTCGTCGGGCACCACCGGGCGGCCCAAGGGCGTGCGCGTGCCGCTGCCCGACGATCCCGCCATCGACGCCGTGAACAGCCTCGTCATGCTCGCCTCGGCGGTGTTTCAGATCAATGCGGACAGCATCTATCTGTCGCCCGCGCCGCTCTATCATGCCGCGCCGCTGCGCTGGTCGATGACGATCCACCGGCTCGGCGGCACCGTCGTCCTGATGAAGAAGTTCGATCCCGAAGCGGCGCTCGCGCATATCGAAAAATATCGGGTCAACAGCAGCCAGTGGGTGCCGACGCATTTCGTGCGGATGCTGAAATTGCCGGACGAGGTGCGGCGCCGCTACGACACCTCGTCATTGAAGGTCGCGATCCACGCCGCGGCGCCGTGCCCGGTGCCGGTCAAACAGGCGATGATCGACTGGTGGGGGCCGGTCCTGTATGAATATTACGCCGGGTCCGAAGGCAATGGCATGACCTTCATCTCCAGCGCCGACTGGCTGACGCACAAGGGCAGCGTCGGGCGACCGATCCTCGGCACGGTGCATATCATGGGCGAGGACAATGAAACCGAGCTTGGCCCGAACGAGGAAGGCACGGTCTTTTTCGAGAGCGACAATGTCTTTGAATATCATGGCGACGACGAAAAAACCGCGTCGAGCCGCAATTCAAAGGGCTGGTCGACGCTCGGCGACGTCGGGCGGCTCGACGAGGAGGGCTTTCTCTACCTCACCGACCGCAAGAGCTTCATGATCATTTCGGGCGGCGTGAACATCTATCCGCAGGAAATCGAGAATCATCTCGTCACCCATCCCAAGGTCGCCGACGTCGCCGTGGTCGGCGGCCCGCACGAGGAAATGGGCGAAGAGGTGATCGCGGTCGTCCAGCCCGCCGACATGGCCGAGGCAGACGACGCGCTGCGCGACGAACTCATCGCCTATGCGCGCGAAAAATTGTCGGGGGTGAAGATTCCGCGCCGCATCGACTTCCTCGAATCCTTGCCGCGCCACGACACCGGCAAGCTCTACAAGCGCCTGCTGCGCGACCGATATTGGGGGAAGGAAAAGGCTGGGGCGGAGGCTTGATCCGATGACCGCCGCGCGCGTCGAGTTTTTCTTCGACCTTTCCTCGCCCTGGACCTGCCTCGCGTTCCACAATCTGCCCGGCGTCCTCGAACGCACGGGCGCGAGCGCGGTGTACCGCCCGATCCTCGTCGGCGGCGTGTTCAATGCGGTCAATCCGGCCGTCTATGCGGCGCGCGAGCAGGTGGACAACCGGCGGCTCCAGCATGGCTGGAAGGTGCTGAAGGACTGGGCGCGGCTCGCCGGGGTGCCGATGAACTTTCCGTCGCAGTGGCATCCGGCGAAGAGCATCGCCGCGATGCGCTTCTGCTGCGCGCTCGAGGCGGATCAGGCCGCGCTCGTGCGGTTCGCGCGCGGCGCCTTTGCGAGCTATTTCGATCGGCAGGAAAATCTCGACGACCCCGCGGTGCTCGCGGCTCTCGCCGATGCCGAGGGGCTGGACGGCGCTGCGCTTGCCGCCGCGGCGGGCAGCGATGCGGTGAAGGCGCGGCTGCGCGCGAACACCGATGAACTCATCGCGCGCGGCGGCTATGGTTCGCCGACGATCTTCGTCGACAGCGACGATATGTATTTCGGCAACGACCAGCTTCCGCTCGTCGAAGCCGCCTTGAAACGTTGAAAAGGACGCTCGCGTGAAAGACCGGATTTCGATCACCATGCTGGAGGGCGGCATCGCCGACGTCCGGCTGATCCGTGCCGACAAGATGAACGCGCTCGACGCGGCGATGTGGGAAGCGCTGGCGCAAGCTATCGACCAGCTCAAGGCCACGGCGGGCCTGCGTGTCGTCGTCCTGTCGGGCGAAGGCCGCGCCTTTTGCGCCGGGCTCGACCTGTCGAGCCTTGGCGGCGATCGCGATCCGGGGGCGAGCAGCGCGGGCGGCAACCTGTCCGACCGCACGCGGGGCATCGCCAACAACGCCCAATATGCCGCGTGGGGCTGGCGCGAACTGCCGGTGCCGGTGATCGCCGCGGTGCATGGCGTCGCCTTTGGCGCGGGCAGCCAGATCATGGCCGCCGCCGACATCCGCATCGTCCACCCCGACACGCGCATCGCGATCATGGAGATGCGCTGGGGGCTCGTCCCCGACGTCGCGGGCATGGCGCTGTGGCGCACACAGGTCGCCGACGATGTGCTGCGCGAGCTGATCTACACCAACCGCGAATTCACCGGGTCGGAGGCGAAGCTGCTCGGCTTTGCGACGCATGTGTCCGACGATCCGCTCGCCCGGGCGATGGAGCTGGCCGAAGTCATTGCCGACAAGAACCCCCATGCGATCCGCGGCGCCAAGCGGCTGTGCAACATGCTGGGCCATGCAAGCGATGCCGAGATATTGCAGGCCGAAAGCGACGAGCAGGTCAAGGTCATCCGCACCCCGAACCAGATCGAGGCGGTGATGGCGCACATGCAGAAGCGCAGGCCGAATTTTGTGGATTGATTGATTTCGTCATTGCGAGGAGCCGAAGGCGACGCGGCAATCCCCAGCTGTCCGCCCTATGCGAGGTCGAGGGCTGGAGATTGTTTCGCTTCGCTCGCAATGACGGTGGTTTAGAGCAAATTGCGCGAAATCTGAATCATCCGTCTCCCCTCGTCTTCGCTCGGGGAGGCGGTGCAGATTTATGACACGGTGGATTAAAGCAACCTGAAAAACCGCGCCGCATTGTCCCAGTCGCGTCGCTTCGCCGCGCGCGCCTTTTGCGCTTCATCGTCGGCGCCCCAGCGGCGTTCCTGATACAGCTCGTCGAGGCTGACCGCGCGCCACAGGGCGTCGGCGTCGAACGCGTTTTCGAGCAACGCAAGACCCGCGACGAGCGAGCCGCCGATCGTCACCAGCGGGGTCAGCGCGGTGATCCGCCAAGCGTCCTGCGCGAGCACGGCATCCTGCAACCTCGCGACGGTTGCGGCGGGCTGGTCGACCGGCAGCACGCCCTGCGCCAGCGCAAATTCGACGCCATAGCGATCCTCGGCCCACGTCAGCAGCGGGTTCCACGCGGCGGCCTGTTCGGCCTGCAACGCCGCGTCGCGTGCGTCGCGGTAACAAAGCAGGTCGGTCGTCGCATAGGCCGCGACCGGCGCCGCAAAAGCCGCGACATCGGGCGCCGCCAGGTCGATCGCGGCATTGGTCAGCCCGGTCATCGGCATCGCGACGGGGTCGACCGTCTCGCCCACCGCGCGCCATTCGTCGGCGATCGCGTCGGCGAGCGCGGCGCTCGCCACCGCCAGCGGCGCGCGCTGCGGCGTGCGCACCGGGCGTCCGTCGAGCGCGATGCCCCAACCGTCGCCCTCGGGGACGACGGCGACCGTTTTCCAGAAGCGTTTCACGAGCCTTTGGGCGAGCGCCAGCGGCGCGCCAGCAATAGTGGCATCACCGCGAAATCAAACGCGCCGACCAGCACGATCGCTGCGCCGATCCAGCGATCGGTCGGCTGCCCCGCGAGCGAAAGGCCGCCGCTGATGAGGATGAAACCGATCGCGATGAAGGCGACGCCCATCAGGCGCATGATCGTCAGCGCGAAAAAGCGTTTTTTGGCGAGAGCATCGTCGTTCGGGGTCATGCGCCCTCCCTATCGCCGCCGGGGTGGGGCATCAACTGCGCGCGCGCGGCCGCGTGGAGCGCGGCGACGGCTTTTTCGCGGCGGACTTGCCTGTCTTCGCCGTCCTTTTCGCCTTGGCCTTGGGCTTCGGTTTGCCGACATGGTCGGTCGGCTTGCTCGTCGCTGTGCGCCCGCGCCGTTCGCCGCGCCGCGCCTTGCGGATCTGCTTGGCATGCGCCTTCGCCGCTGCCTTTTCGACGGCCTTTTTGGGTGGTCCCTTGGCGACATCGTCGATCCCGACCTCGCCGAGCAGCGGGTCGAAGCCGAGCGCGTCGAGGCTCGCGGAGAAATGTTCGGGCGCCTCGGCGCTCACGTCGATCGCGCCGCCGTCGGGATGGTCGATGCGCAGCCGACGGCTGTGCAGGTGCAGCTTGCGGCTGATCGTCCCGGTCAGGAAAGCGCCCTTGCCGCCATATTTGCCGTCGCCGACGATCGGGTGGCCGATCGCCGCCATATGGACGCGTAGCTGGTGGGTGCGTCCGGTCAGCGGCTGCAATTCGACCCAGGCGGCGCGATTGCCCGCGCGGTCGATGACCCGGTAGCGCGTCTTCGAGGCCAGCCCGCTGTCGTGGACGTGCATCTTCTCGCCGCCCGACCCCGGCTGCTTGGCGAGCGGCAGGTCGATCTCGCCCTGCGCGATGTCGGGCACGCCGACGACGATCGCCCAATAGGTTTTTTTCGCGCTGCGGTTCGAAAAGCTCTTGGCGAACCAGGCCGCGGCGCGCGGTGTGCGCGCCACCAGCAGCGCGCCCGACGTATCCTTGTCGAGCCGGTGGACCAGCTTGGGGCGCACCGGCGCGTCATATTTGAGCGCGTCGAGCAATCCGTCGACATGGTGCTCGGTCTTCGTGCCCCCCTGCGTTGCGAGGCCGGGCAGCTTGTTGAGCACGATGGCGCTCGCGTCGCGGTGGATCAGCATCGATTCGGCGAGCGCGACGTCGGCGTCGGTCAGTGGGCGGCCCTTGCGCGCCGGGCGCGCCTCGGCCTCGACGGGCGGGACCGGCATCACGAGCTTTTGCCCTGCCGCGATCCTGTCCGACACATCGGCTTTCCTGCCGTCGAGCATGAGCTGCCCCGATCGTGCCCAGCGTGCGAGCAGCGCGTGCGGCGTTCCCGGCCGATGGCGCTTGAACCAGCGGTCGAGCCGGATGCCGTCGTCCTCTTCGCCGACGATCGCGCTGTCGAGGCTGGCTGCGCGCGCGCTCATGCCGGAAGCTGCCGAACGGCGATGATGCCCGCGCCGCAGGCGAGCAGCGCGCCGATGACCGACGCCAGCACGTAAAAGGCCGCCTGCCCGGTGTGTCCGCGCTCGAAAAGCAGCCAGAACTCCATGCTGAAGGACGAAAAGGTGGTGAACCCGCCCAATATGCCGACCCCGACGAACAGCCGCGCCGTCTCGCCGCCCGCACCGCTGCGCGCAAGGAGGCCGATCAGCAGCCCCATGGCGAGGCTGCCGACGATATTGACCGACAGCGTCCACCAAGGAAAGCCGGGGCCAAGCCGCGCGAGCATCGCCTGGCCGACCAGATGGCGGGCGCCGGCGCCGATCGCGCCGCCGATCATGACGGGAAACAGGCTGTTCATGGCGCTCGCCCTAGCCCGAATCGACGGCGAGGCAAAGGTGGCATTGCCATGCCCCGGATCATGCGTCGGGCGATGCGGCGGCGGTGGCGGGCTGCTCCTGTGCGGCGCGCCAGTCGGCGGGCGCGGTAAAGCCGCCCTGCCAGATGCCGCGCCGCGCGGCTTCGGCGCCCGCCTCTTCGCCGCGATATTCCGTGTCGCTTGCCACTGCCCAGCCCTGGCGGACCATTTCGGCGCCCAGGTCGACGCCTTTCGGAAAGGGAGCGGTCCGACAGCTTGCGAGCGTGCGGTCATAGCGGTCCTTGGCCGTCAGCGTGCAATGCAGCGGCCCGCGACCCGCAAGCCGCTCGAGCGCTTGCCGCGCTTCGCGTCCGCACGGCCAGGGGACGCCGACGCGTGTGCAAAGCTGCCGATATTCGACCGCGTCGATCCCCGTCAGCCGGATCGTCACACGCGCCCCGTCGAGCCGGACGATCAGGCTGTCGCCGTCGATCACCTGCACCAGCGGCACCGATTGGGCAGGCAGCGGTCGCGTGAACCAGGCGGCGAACGCCAGCCCCGCCAGCAGCAGCGCCGCCCCGGCCGCGCGAAGCCGCTTGCGCCAGACCCGTCGGGAAAGAGGAGAGAGATGCCGCATCATCATCGTCTCGACTGATCGCGGCGCGGCGACCTGGCAAGCCCTAATAAGCGGTTGACGATGAGAACAAAACATGTCCAGAATGGAGCTATCCGGCCAGCCGACGTTCGCGCTGTCCGGCCCGATCCGCGCTTTGGTCCGGTTTGGCGGCGAACAGGAGCGAACAAAATGCGAATCTCACCAAAATGACGGCAGGATCACGTCAGGGTGGAGTGGTGATACAGGGGGTGACGTCATGATGGACCATGGAGTGCAGCCTTGGTTCGGCCCGTCGGACGAGGGGGCCGCTTATGGTGAGGCGTTTCCGGCGGCGATGACGGACGGGACGATCCCGCGCGGCATCGCATCGCCGATGCTGCTCGTCGGGCCGCCGGGCGACTGGATCGGGCAGGCGTCGCGCGCCGAGGTGCGCCTCGCCGGCACGCTCGCGCCGTCGCGCGCTGCGGCCTATATCCGCCAGGTCGCGATGCTCGACATCGTCTGGCTCGCGGCGGCGGAAACGATCGAATCCGCGACCTTTGCCGAAATCTGTGCGGCGATCGTGCCGCGCGGCTGCACGCTCGTCTGCGAAACCAGCCTGGCCGCGCTCGATCGGGTGGCGGCGGCGATCCCGGCCTCGATCGATACGCAACTGCTCGTCGATGCCGACCCGGCCGACAAGCTGGTGGCGCTCGCGGCCGCGCGGCGCACGCGCTTCGCCGAATTCAACGACGTGGCGCGCGACGATGCGATGGAACGCATCGACCGGCTGCAGGAAGAGGTGGCGCGCATCGCGCGGATGCTGGGCGACCTTGCCGCGCAGCAGGGCGGGTTGCCCGGCGCCCCCAAGGGCTTCGCGTCGCGCGGCGGCGACGTCGGCGATCTTGTCGGGCAACTCCGCTCGCCCGCGCGCGATTTTGCTGCCATGCCGCGCAGTTTTATGCCCGAGGAGCGGATGCTCGACCGTCAGCGCGCCAAGCAGGTGCGGCGGATGCTGCGCCAGCGGCGGATGCGCGAACATTATTTCCCCGCCGACCTGTTCGCCGACCCGGCGTGGGACATGCTGCTCGACCTTTATGCCGCACGGCTCGAACGCCAGCCGGTGTCGGTGTCGAGCCTCTGCATCGCCGCCGCGGTGCCGGCGACCACCGCGCTGCGCTGGATCAAGACGATGACCGACGCCGGACTATTCCTGCGCGAACAGGATCCGCACGACGGTCGCCGCATCTTCATCGCGCTGGCCGAGGGCGCTTATGATGCGCTTTCGCGTTATTTCGAGGCACTCGACGAATAGGCCGGATGGGACCATGCCGTCGGGGATTCCCCTCGGCCGCGGCAGCGCTTATGGTCGGATCGAGGAGGACCGCCGCCGATGCCGATCATGGCCGCCCGTGCCTATCACGAAGGCAAGCTTGTGCGCGACCTTGGCCCGCAGGAGATGGTGCCCGAGGATTGCGATCCGGGCGATTTTTTCTGGCTCGGGCTTTACGCGCCGACCCCTGATGAGCTGGCGGGCATCGCACGGCGGTTCGGCCTTCATCCGCTCGCGGTCGAAGACGCACTGAAGGCGAACCAGCTGCCGAAGGTCGAGGTTTACGGCGACCAGCTTTTCGTCGTCGCGCGCACCGCCACGCTCGACGGCGACGCCATCCATGCGGGCGAAACCGCCCTCTTCCTTGGCCCGCATTTTCTGGTGAGCGTTCGCCACGGCTCGGCGCGCGCGCACACCGACGTGCGCACCCGGCTCGAAAGCCTGCCTGCCAAGCTCGCGCACGGTCCCGATTATGTCCTCTATGCCGTGCTCGATTTCATCGTCGACGGCTATTTTCCGGTGATCGACGCGATCGAGGATCGGATGCTGGCGGTCGAGGATCGCGTGATGGACACGCCGCTCAGCGCCGCGGACATTCGCCATCTTTACAAGCAAAGGCACGAAATCATCCGTTTCCAGCGACTCGTCGGGATGATGAAGGAAGTCGCCGCGCGGCTCGCCAATGGCGACGAACTGCCCGCGATCGACCCTGTCGTGCGTCCCTTTTATCGCGATGTGTGGGATCATGTGCAGCGCGCCGAATATCGCCTTGCGGGGCTGCGCGACATTGCGGTGTCGGTGATCGAAACCAACGGGATGCTCGAACAGCAGCGCCAGGGCGCGATCACGCGCCAGCTCGCCGCCTGGGCCGCCATCCTCGCGGTGCCGACCGCGATCGCCGGCATCTACGGGATGAACTTCGACCATATGCCCGAACTGCGCTGGCGCTTCGGTTATCCGCTGGTCGTCGGCGCGATGGCGGCGATCTGCTCCGCGCTTTATTGGCGGTTCAAACGCATCGGCTGGCTTTGACCCGCCGACGCGCGGCTTGCCAGCCGCGGCGCCTTGTGGCAGGGGCGCGCTTCCCTTCGGGGGCGCTTAGCTCAGTTGGTAGAGCATCTCGTTTACACCGAGAGGGTCGGCGGTTCGAGCCCGTCAGCGCCCACCATTCCTCCCTTCGGGCCCGGCTGCTCGCTCATCGCTATCCGTCGATCGTGTCGCCCGACAGCGGCGTCGCGCGCATCGACGCGCGCGTGGCGAATCCGTCGAACCAGTCGCTGAGGCGCGGGTGGGCACGAAAGGAGGGGAGGCCGCGAAACTCGAGCCAGTCGAGCGTGGTCGCGAGCGCGATCTGCCCGACATGGACCGGCGCGCCGAAATCCATTTCGCGTTCGAGCCACGCAAAGCTCGCTTCCAGCTTGGCGACATAACCATCGCTCAGCGCGGGAAAGCGCAGCGCTTCGGGGCGCCGCTCATTTTCCCAGCGGATCGCGATTCCCGCATCGGCCAGTCCTTGCGCAAGCGCCTCCAGCCGCAGCGCCTGCCAGCGCGCTTCGGATACGGCGGGGATCAGCGGCGGCCCGTCGTGGAGCGTGTCGAGATAGGCGCAGATGACGGTTGAATCGAAGAGTGCGGGCAGGCCGGGGCGCAGCAGCACCGGCACCTTGCCGAGCGGATTGTGCGCGAATACCTCGTCGTTGCGCAGCATCGGGCTCGTTTCATGGTGGATGACGGCGATGTCGGCGACGACGCGGGCTTCGTGCGCAAAGACCAGCGCCTTGCGGGCGAAGGGCGAGTGCGTCTGATACAGGAGCGTGGCGATCATGGCTTGGGTCTTTCTGTCAGGGCATGGAAGGCGGGCGGTGGCCGGTCACGACTGTTGGATCGCCGCGGCGCGGAGGATGGCGGCGAGCGCCGCGGTGACGCCAATGGCCATGGGAATATCCAGAAACTCATCGGGACCGTGCGCATTCGATTGCGGGCCGAGCACCCCCGTCACCACGAACTGCGCCGCGGGGAAGCGCGTGCCGAGCATGGTCAGGAAGGGGATACCGCCGCCGCCGCCCCACGCGGCGCTTGGGCGACCGAAGGCGAGCGTCGATGCTTCGCCGAGCGCGCGCTCCAGCCATTCGGCGGTCGGCGGGGCATGCCAGCCGGGCGAGGTGAAGGCGATGTCGAATCGCACGTCGCAGCCATAAGGCGGGTCGGCTTCGAGCAGCCGCTTGAGCGCGGTGCCCGCCGCTTCGGGGTCGAGCGTCGGCGGCAGGCGGAGGCTGAGCCGCAGCGCGGTCGCTGGCAGCATAACCGATGCGGCGTCGCGAACCGCCGGAAGCCCGTCGGCGCCAAGCACCGCGAGCTGCGCGCGCCAGGCGCGCTGGAGCAACAGCGCCGCGACATCGTCCGACACGGGCTGCGCGCCCGGCACGAAGGGCATGGCGTCGTAGACCGCGCGGCCAAGGGCACCGGCGGCTGCGTCGGCTTCCGCGCGTCGCGCGGCCGGGACGTCGGCGATGAACTCGGGCGCGATGACGCATCCCGTCGCCGGATCCTCGATCCGAGCAAGCAGATGCGTCGCGATGCGAAAGCTCGACGGCACGATCCCCGACGCCTCGCCCGAGTGGATCGCCGCCTGCAGCACCCGGACGTTGAGCGTCCCCGCCACCTGCCCCCGCAGCGACGAGGTGGTCCAGAACTGGTCATAGTCGCCACACATGGAATCGAGCGCGACAACGAGCGACGGAGAACCCAACCGGTCGGCGAGAAGGTCGAAATAGAAGGGCAGATCCTCGCTGCTCGATTCCTCGCACGCCTCGATCAGCAACAGGCAGCGCGGGCGGGGCAGATGCTGCTCGTTGAGCGCCAGGATCGCGAGGATCGCACTGAACATCGCATAACCGTCGTCGGCGCCGCCGCGGCCATAAAGACGGTCGCCTTCCAGCACCGGCGTCCACGCCGACCGGCCTTCGCTCCAGCCTTCCATTTCGGGTTGTTTGTCGAGATGGCCGTAGAGGATGACGGGCGCCGTGTTGTCGCCCGTTCCTGGAATGTCGATGAACAGCAGCGGCGTACGCCCCTGCAATTCGTGGAGTTCGACTGCGGTGCCGTTGATTGTGGCGAGATGTTCCCTTGCCCAGTCCGCGAACATCTCGGCTGCGGCGCGCATATGTCCCTTTGCCGCCCAATCAGGGTCGAAGGCGGGCGAAACGCAGGGAATCGCAATATATTCGGTGAGCGTCGGCATGACGTCCCGGTCCCATTTTTCCCTGATATATTGTTTCAGTCGGTCGTGCTGCATCGTGGCTCCCTTTCGATCCTGCGGCCAGGATAGGCGGGCTGCGCGCGGGCAGGCCGCGAACTTCGTCACGAAAATGCGGTTGCCCGGCGCATCGGGCTGCTATGATGCGGCCATGGAACCGTTGGATGCCTTTGATCGCCGCCTGCTCGCACTGCTTCAGCAGGACGCAGGCCAGACCGCCGAGCAGCTTGCCGAGCATGTCGCGCTGTCGGTGTCGGCGATCCAGCGGCGCATCCGGCGCCTGCGCGATCGCGGCGTGATCGTGAAGGATATTGCGCTGTGCGATCCCAGGAAGCTCGGTCGCCCGACTTTCTTTATCGTGTCGTTGCAGGTCGAGCGCGAGCGCCCCGAGCTGCTCGCCGAACTCAAACGCTGGCTCAATGCCGAGGAGCAGGTGCAGCAGGTCTATTATGTGACAGGCGAGGCCGATTTCATCCTCGTGCTGACCGCACCCGACACCGAAAGCTATGATGACCTGATGGCGCGGCTCGTCGCGGCGAACCCCAATGTTCGCCGTTTCACCACCAATGTCGCGCTCGGCGTCGTCAAGCGCGGCTTGGCGATCGCGATCCCCGAGGCGCGATAGCTGTAATCTTTGCCGTTTCACCGCGCGGCGAGCGGTGCGATTGCGGCGCGCCTGCCCGCTCGTGCTTTATGTTCGGCGGCATGAACAGCCTGCCTTCGCCGATCGGCGCGCCACCCACCCCGCTCCTCTCGCTGCCGCGGCTTGCCGACCGGCTCGGCATTGCCGCCGTGCTGGTGAAGGCTGAGAATCGCCGCGCGCTCGGCAATTTCAAATCGCTGGGCGGTACGCGCGCGGCGCGGCTGGCGCTCGCGCGCCTTGATGGGATGGAGAGCGATGGCGACGTCGAGCGCAGGCTGATTTGCGCGAGCGACGGCAACCATGGTCTTTCGGTCGCGGCGGCGGCGCGTGATGCCGGGGTCGGCGCACGCATCTATTTGCCGCACCATGTGAGCGCGGCCCGCGCGGCACGCATCGCGGCGATGGGCGCAACAATCATGCGGGTGCAGGGCACCTATGACGACGCCGTGCGCGAAGCCGCCGCGGCCGCGACGCGTGGCGAGGGCCTGTTGATCGCCGATACGACGGCGGATCATAACGATCCGGTCGTTCGTGATGTCATGGCGGGCTATGCGACGGTTGCCGAGGAAATCATTGTCCAGATCGAAAGCGAAGGCCTGCCGCGTCCTTCGCATATGTTCGTGCAGGCGGGTGTTGGCGGCTTTGCCGCGGCGATGGCGGAGTTGCTGACGCCGGCAATGGCGCTGCCCGCGATGACCGTGGTGGTCGAGCCCGCGGCGGCGGCCTGCGTCGCTGCCGGACTTGAGGCCCGTGGCCCGGTCCAGATCGAAGGCACGCTCGAAACCTGCGCCGACATGCTGTCCTGCGGCGCCGCGTCGGCGCCCGCGCTCGCGATTCTGCTCCGTCACGCAGCGCACTCGATTCAGGTGGGCGAGGCGGCGTTGCGCGATGCGTGTCCTGTCCTCCGAAACAGCGGCGGTCCTGCGACGACCCCTTCCGGGGCGGCTGGGCTTGCCGGGCTGGTCGCCGCGTGCGACCGTGCGGAAAAGCGTCGTGCGATCGGCCTCGGCAAGCGATCGGTCGTGCTTCTCTTCGTGACCGAGGGGTTATGCTGAACGCCCGTCCTGGCCTGAGCGCCATACCGTCCACAGCGTGAACAGCCCCATCGCCGCCCAGACGATGTTGAGCGCCGCCGACGGGATCGCGCCATTATAGCCCGAATTGATGATGAAACCGGCCGCCCCGGCGACGTTCATCCATTGATAGACATAACCGCGCGCCTCGAGCTTGCCGAGCGACAACAGGACATAGGCGGCAAGGATGATCGCCGCGGCAGCCCAGCCGATGACTTCGATGACGATCGTTACGACGGACATGCGCTTCGTCTCCAAATGAAAACGCCCGCCCCTGCGAGGGGGCGGGCGCTTGCGGCGTCAGTCGGCGGCGGCGTCAGGCCGCGAGCTTGCGCAGCACATAATGCAGGATGCCGCCGTTCATATAATATTCGACCTCATTCGCCGTATCGATGCGGCAGAGCGTGTCGAAGGCGAAGGTCGAGCCGTCGGGGCGCGTTACCTCGACCGTCACCGTCTGGCGCGGTTTCAGGTCGGCGACGCCGGTTATGGTGAACTGGTCGTCGCCGGTCAGGCCCAGCGTCTCGCGCGTCTGGCCGTCGGTGAATTGCAGCGGCAGCACGCCCATGCCGACAAGGTTCGAGCGGTGGATACGCTCGAAGCTTTCGACGATCACGGCGCGGACGCCGAGCAAATTGGTGCCCTTTGCCGCCCAGTCGCGCGACGAGCCGGTGCCATATTCCTTGCCCGCGATCACGACGAGCGGGGTGCCGTCGGCCTTGTGGCGCATCGCGGCGTCATAGATCGGCATGACTTCGTCGCCATAACGCGACATGCCGCCTTCGATGCCGGGGACCATTTCATTCCTGATCCGGATGTTGGCGAAGGTGCCGCGCATCATCACCTCATGGTGGCCGCGGCGGGCGCCGTAGCTGTTGAAGTCGGCCTTGCTAACCTGATGTTCCATGAGCCATTTTCCGGCCGGCGAGTCCGCCTTGATCGACCCCGCGGGGCTGATGTGGTCGGTGGTGATGCTGTCGCCGAGGATCGCCAGCGGCTTGGCGTTCACAATGTCCGACACCGGCGCCGGGGTCATTGTCATCCCCTCGAAATAGGGCGGGTTCGCGACATAGGTCGATCCGGCGCGCCACTGATAGGTGTCCGACCCCTCGACCGAAATCTTCTGCCAATGCTCGTCGCCCTGATAGACATGGGCATAGCGCGCCAGGAACATGTCGCGGTCGACCGCGCCGGCGATCGCGTCGGCGACTTCCTGATTGGTCGGCCAGATGTCGGCGAGGAAGACGTCCTGGCCGTCCTTGTCCTGCCCGATCGGGGTGGTGGTGAAATCCTCCGTCACCGTGCCCTTGAGCGCATAGGCGACGACGAGCGGCGGCGAGGCGAGGAAGTTCGCGCGCACGTCGGGCGACACGCGCCCCTCGAAGTTGCGGTTGCCCGACAGCACCGACGCGGCGACAATGTCATTGCCGTTGATCGCGGCCGAAATCGGTTCGGCGAGCGGCCCCGAATTGCCGATGCAGGTGGTGCAGCCATAGCCGACAAGATTGTAGCCGACCGCGTCGAGATGGTCCTGCAGCCCCGCCTTGACCAGATAGTCGGTGACGACCTGCGACCCCGGCGCGAGCGAGGTCTTGACCCACGGCTTCGGCTTCAGCCCGCGCTCGTTCGCTTTCTTGGCGACCAGCCCCGCGGCGACCATCACGCCGGGATTCGAGGTGTTGGTGCAGCTGGTGATCGCCGCGATCACGACGTCGCCGTCGCCGATGTCATGCTCCTTGCCCGCGACCGGCACGCGCACCGGCGCATCCTTGCCATAGACTTTCTTGAGGTCGGCGTTGAACACATCGTCGACCTGGGTGAGCACGACCTTGTCCTGCGGCCGCTTCGGCCCCGCAAGCGACGGAACGACGCTGCCCATGTCGAGCTCGAGCGTGTCGGTGAACACCGGATCGGGCATGTCGGCCGACAGCCACAGCCCCTGCGCCTTGGCATAGGCTTCGACCAGCGCGATATTGTCGTCCGAGCGGCCGGTGAGGCGCATATAGTCGAGCGTCTTGTCGTCGATGCCGAAAAAGCCGCACGTTGCGCCATATTCGGGCGCCATATTGGCGAGCGTCGCACGGTCGGCGAGGCTGAGCGAGGCGAGGCCGGGACCATAATATTCGACGAAGCGCCCGACGACGCCCTTGGCGCGCAGCATCTGCGTCGCGGTGAGCACAAGGTCGGTCGCAGTGACGCCTTCCTTGAGCTTGCCCGTCAGCTTGAACCCGACGACTTCGGGGATCAGCATCGACACCGGCTGGCCCAGCATCGCGGCCTCCGCCTCGATCCCGCCGACGCCCCAGCCGAGCACGCCGAGGCCGTTGATCATCGTCGTGTGGCTGTCGGTGCCGACGCAGGTGTCGGGATAGGCGACGAGCGCGCCCGACGCATCCTCGCTCGACCACACCGCCTGCGCGATATGTTCGAGGTTGACCTGGTGGCAGATGCCGGTGCCCGGGGGCACCGCCTTGAAGTTCGACAGCGACTTCGACCCCCATTTCAGGAAGTCGTAGCGTTCGCCGTTGCGATAATATTCGATCTCGACATTCTGCTCGAAGGCCTTGGGGTGACCGAATTCGTCGACCATCACCGAGTGGTCGATGACGAGGTGGACGGGGACGAGCGGGTTGATCTTCGACGTGTCGCCGCCGAGCTTGGCGATCGCATCGCGCATGGCCGCCAGGTCGACGACGCAGGGAACGCCGGTGAAATCCTGAAGCAGCACGCGCGCGGGGCGATACTGAATCTCGCGGGCCGAGCGCGGATCCTTCTGCCAGTCGACGAGCGCCTGGACATCGTCGGTCGACACGGTGAAGCCGCCGTCCTCGAACCGCAGCAGATTCTCCAGCAGCACCTTCATGCTGAACGGCAGGCGCGAGACGTCGCCCAGCTTTGCCGCGGCCTTGTCGAGCGAATAATACGCATATTGCTTATCGCCGACGCTCAGCGTCGAGCGGGTTCCCAGCGTGTCGTTGCCCGTGGTGGTCATAGGATGCAGTCCCCATGTTGGCGCGGCGGGGAATGACTGTCCGATGGCGAAGCGGGAGAGCGGGGCCAACGGGAGTCGCACGCGCGGGTTTATGTTGGCGCCGCCTTACGCCGGGAGCGGGGAATTGCAAGGGGGTGGGTTGGTTGGCGCCGGGGCGGACTTTCGACCAGGCACGGCGCGATGATTTTCTCACACAAAGCCACGAAGGCACAAAGGGGCGTTGCTGCTTTGTCACCCCGGACTTGATCCGGGGTCCATGCGGCGCCGGTGGAATGGACCCCGGATCGAGTCCGGGCGACGAGAGATGCCCGTAATTCCGTCACCTCTCGAATTAAGGGGTTAAGTAAACTGTCGCCGTAATTCCCTGTCGCCGTAATTCCCGCCGTAATTCCGTAATTACAATTTGGCGATCGCGACATGCTCTTCAGGCCCCAGACCCGCCGCGATCGCGCGCGCGAAAAGGTCGGCTGCAAAGGTCGGAAAGGCGTCCGGCAGCCCCGCAATATGGGCATGATCGACAAGTCGCGCGATGTCGTTCCCGGCCGTCTGCAACGTGCTTTCCGGGTTGGCATAGCGGCCGGTGGCGATCACCCGCCCCATGTGCCGATTATCCTCGCCGAGCGCCGGTGCTATCCGCGCGAGCGTTTCGCCGAGCATTTCGGCAGACAAACCTTCGCTTTCGCATATGCGCGCGCCGTGGGCGAAGCCGATCCAGTGCCCGGCGAGATAGGCAAGCGCCCCGCTGAACAGCGCCGACGCCGCACCGATTTCACTGCCCATCGGCACGACCTCGCCGAGCAAGGACAAAGGGGCGAGCGCCATGTCGAAAGCAACGCTGTCGCCCGATGCGAGGATGACCGCATCGTCGCCGATCTGGCGCGGCCAGGCGAAGATGGCGCCATCGACATAATGCGCCCCGCGCCCGCCCGCCCAGGACGCCATCGCCCGCGCCTCCGACGGGATGCCCGAGCTGAGCTGAACGATCAGCTTGCCGGCGATCGCCATGGCGTCCTCATCGCGATCGAAGATGGCGCGCGTCGCGCGATAGTCGGACACGCAGACGATGATCGTCGGGCTGGCAGCGATGGCGTCGGAAACGCGCCCTGCCGCAATCGCGCCGAGCGGGACCAGCGCATCGGCTTTTTCGGCGGTGCGGTTCCACACCGTCACCGAACGGCCCTTCTTCAAAAAGGCGCGGGCGAGCGCCGAGCCCATCTCGCCCAAGCCGATTACGCTGATGTCGGTCATCTGGTGTCTCCTTGCGACGTCGTTTAAGGTCGATCGGACAGGCTGTCGCAAAAGTGACGAGCGCGAACAATTACTTACCTTTTTGTAAGGACCTGGAGATGCATAAGACGGCAACCGAAAGCTGCGGCCTGGGTCGCGCCCTGACCGTCATCGGCGGAAAGTGGAAATCGACGATCATCTGGTTGCTGCACGAGGAACCGATGGGTTTTGGCGCGCTGCGCCGCAAATTGCCCGGCATCAGTGAAAAGATATTGTCCGAACAGCTGAAAGGTCTGGAGCACGACCATGTGGTCGATCGCCACATATCCGACGGGCCGGTGATCCGCACCACCTATAGCCTGACCCCGCGCGGAGAGGAGCTGAACGCTGCCGTTCATGCGCTGGCGCAGTGGGGCAGCAGCTATCCGGCGGAGGATTGAGCCGGACCTTCGCGGTTGAAAACGCCGGTTGCGGCGCAGCGCCGCCTATCCGGGCCATTTTCGCTGCATGGCTTGCGCGCGCCCGGCCGGTTCGGGCGGCGATTTCGATAAGAGTGCGGGAAGACGGCCATCCGCCTTCCCGCATTCCGCTCAATATCTGATACGCGCCGTGAAGCGGGCGTTGATCGGTGCCCCCGGCGTGATGTTGTTGAGGTTGTGCGCGTCGGAGAAATAGCTTTCGTCGAGCAGATTTTCGACATTGACCTGGAACTCGACGCGCTCGTTCGCCTTGACGAACAGCGCGGCATCGACGCGCGTGAAGGCAGGCAGGCGCGTCACCGTCGGCGCGGTGCGAATGGCGGCGAACTGGCTTGACTGATGGACCACGCCCAGTCCCATCCCGACCTTGTCGTTGAAATCATAGCGGTTCCACAGCGCAATCTGATGCCTGGGCACCTGTCCCAGCCGGATGCTGTCGTCATTCTTGCGATGCGCATCCTGATAGGTATAGCCGCCGCTCACCTGCCAGTTCGGCGTGATCCGGCCGGTCAGCGCCAGTTCGATGCCCCTGGTCCGCGTGTCGGTCAGAAACTGCGATCCCGGCACGCCCGCGACCGGCACGGCCGTATTGTTGCGGTCGAGCCGGAACAGCGCCAGCGTGAGATTGAGATCGGGCCGGATGTCCCATTTGGCGCCGATTTCGTAATTGACCATCCGTTCGGGCGTCAGATCTTCCTGCGCCGGCGACGAGCCCGACGCGGGCGCCAGCGTCAGGAACTGATCGCCCGATCGGGGGAGGAAGGACCGGCTGTAGCTGCCGTAGATCGAGACATTTTCCTGCGGCTTCAGGATCAGGCCGAGCCGCGGCGACAGCTTTTCATCGGTGCGGCCGAAGGCGCGCGGCGTGCCGATCAGGTCGGTGCCCTTGATCTCGAACCGGTCGTAACGCACGCCGAGGACGAGGTCGACATGCTCGCCGAATGCGATCTGGTCCTGCGCATAGGCCGAGAAGAACTGGACGCGCGATTCGGTGTTGCGGACCAGCGCGCCGAAGCTGACCGTAGGATAGACGATGTTGGCAAGGTCGAGCGTGGCGTTCGACAGCGTGCCGTTGCGGCGCTGATTGGTCGAATCCTGATCGCCATATTCGATGCCCAAAAGAATCCGGTTTTCGATCCCTCCGACGTCGACGTCCCAGAGCAGGTTGCTCTGCGCGATGAAGTTCTGGCGCCGGGTCGGGTCGGTGTAGCTCGACAGGGCGACGGTGCCGGTCGGGCCGGTGGCCGCGCCATTGGCAAAGACGTTGGTGTAATATTTGTCATAATCGCCATAAAGGAGCGTGGTCGACCATGTCAGCGCCTCCGCCAGTTCGCCGTCGATCCGCGCCTTGACGATATGCGCCTCCAGCCCCGTGCGATTGACGCCCGGAACGCCGAAAAATGTGTCGCGATACCCGGTGATCGGGCGGTTCGGCCGTCCGGGGGCGGTTGCGATCGACGGCACCCCGCGATCGGTCACGCGGTCGTCGTTCACATATTCGTAGGACAGGCCCAGCTTCCACCGGCCCAGATCGACCGCGACATAGGGGTTGATCGCATAACGTTCGCCATCGAAGAAATCGCGATGATTGTCGAGGCTCTCGTAATGGGCGTTGAGCCGGAACGCCGCGCCGCCGCCGATCGGCGCATTGACGTCCGCCGAAACGTCCCACGCGCCGAAGCTGTTGGCGCTGAGCGCGCCGCCGACCGCCAGCGCTTCGGATGACGGCGTTTTCTGCACCCGGTTGATGACGCCGCCGCTGCCGCCGCGGCCAAAGATCATCGCGAAGGGGCCCTTGAGTATCTCGACCCGCTCGATGTTGTAGAGGCTGCGGAAATACTGGACGTCGTCGCGCACGCCGTCGAGAAAGAAGTCGGCGGTCGTGTTCTGGCCGCGCAGGGTGATCTGGTCGCGGTTGCCCTCGCCCTGGCCGATGGTGGTGCCGGGGACGTAGCGCAGGACGTCGGCGATCGAACGCGACGCCTGGTCGTCCAGCCGCTCGCGCGTGACCACCGAAATCGTCTGGGGCACGTCGATCAGCGGCGTATCCGTCTTGGTCGCCGTGACCGAGTTGGTCGCGACATAGCCGTCCGACTTGCCGATCACCAGAATGGTGCGCGCGTCCTCGCGCTCGGCTTCGCTGGCGTGTGCCGTCGCCGGAAAGGCCGCAGCGGCGGCGGTAAGCAAAAGCAGTTTCTTCACAAGGCCCCCTGTTGGATTCGCTGAGTGTCGCGGGGCCGCTAACGCTAATGCGAGCGAATTGCAACTCTGTCACGGGATCGTGCGAAGAAATTGTCGCGCGGCGGCGGGGGTGGCCGCGCGCCGCCCGTCGATTGGCGGGCGCGCCGTGGCGCGAGGATCCGCTCCGGCGCACACCGCGTCGCGGCGGGTTCGACATGTCCGAAGGCGAAGGGTTCGAGGCGAATCGGCCTCTGAACCGCACCGGTTCGCGGATTCAGGCGGTGCCGCGCACGACGAGGCGCACGGGGATGCGCGTGCCGCTGCGCGTGCGCTCGTCGTCCTCCAGCGCCATGGCGACGAGCGCTTCGCCCGCGGCGTCGAGATCGGGTTCGAGCGTGGTGAGCGCGGGGTCGGCAAGGGTGCCGGCGCGGATGCCGTCGAAGCCGATCAGCGCGACATCCTGCGGAACGCGGCGACCGGCGTCCTTGAGCCCCTGCAGCACGCCGAGCGCGAGCATGTCGCTGGCCGCGAAGATCGCGTCGACGTCCGGATGCTGGGCGAGCAGCGCCTGCGCGGCGGCGACGCCCTGCGCATGGCGGTCGGCGGCGGCGGGCGGCTCGGCGAGGATCGGGGCGAGGCCGTGGAGGCCAAGCGCCGCGGTGAAGCCGTCGCGGCGCTCGTCGAACTGGCGCTGCGGCGATTGCTGCGGCCCGACGAAGGCGATGCGGCGGCGGCCGAGCCCCACCAGATGCTCGGCGGCGAGCTGGCCGCCCTCGTCATTTTCGCTGCGCATCCAGTGGAAAGGGCTGCCGGGGCTGCCCCAGCAGACGAAGTCGAGGCCCGCGGCCTGCGCCTGGGCAAAATAATCCCATGCAGCGCGGTTGCTGGTCGTGCCGATGACGATCATCGCGTCCGCGAGCCCCGACGCAACGAAATCGGCGCGGAAATTGTCGGGATTTTCCTGAAAGCTGACGAGCAGGTTGAAGCCGCGCGCCGAGGTCGCGGCGGCGATGCTGCCGAGCAGCGCGAAGTAGAAGGGGTTGATCGCGCTGCGATCCTCGCCGGGGCGGCAGATGGTGACGAGCGCGATCGTCTCGCTGCTTTTCAGGCGCAGCGACGAGGCGTGGCGGTCGACGACATAGCCGAGTTCGCGCGCGGCGGCGGCGACGCGCGCGCGCGTTTCGGCGTTGACGCCGGGCGAGCCCCGGAGCGCGCGCGAGACGGTCGATTGCGACACGCCCGCGCGCTCGGCGACGTCGAACGATGTCGGGCGCAGCATTTTTGCGGTCATGGCGGCGGCATTCTCCCCTCGGCCTGTCTCTTGCCGGGGGGCGGGGCCTTGTCAATCCGCGTGCTGCGTCGTGGCGGAGCCGCGGTCGGGCCAGCGGATGACGATGGCGAGGCGACCGGGCCCCGCCGTTCGTGTCCAGCGGCCTTTCAACTGCCGTTCGATCAGTGTGCGGATGAAACGGGTGCCAAAGCTTTCATTCTCGATATCGGGCGTTTCGGGAAGGCCGCTTTCGGTCCAGTCGAGTTCGACCTCGCCGCCGTCGCGGTGCCACCCGACGCTGAGCACTCCCTTGCCCGCCAGCGCGCCATATTTGATGCTGTTCGTCGCGAACTCGTGGATCGCGAGCGAGATGGCCTGCGCGCCCTCGTCGTCCAGGCGCACCTCGGGACCGGTGATCGCGGCGAGCCGGTCGGGCGAAACGCCGGCAAGGTCGAGTTCGCGATGGATGATGCGTTCGAGTTCGACGGTGTCGACCGCGCCGGTGACGAGCATCTGCTTTGCGTCCGACAGCGCGCGCATCCGGCCGTCGAATCTCGCCTCGAACTCGTCGAGGCTCGCCGATTCGCGCAAGGTGATGCGCGCGAGCGCGCCGATGCGGGCAAAGGCGTTTTTCATGCGGTGGGCCATTTCGCCGATCATCAGCTCGCGGTCGGCGGCGCGCAGCGCCTGTTCGTCGGCGAGCGCGCGGAAGGCATCGACGCGGCGATGCTGGAGCCGGTGGAGCTGCATCGCGAGCAGCATGATCGCGAGGCCGAAGAGGAAGATGGCAAAGGGCCGCCCCAGCCGTTCAAACAGGCGGCTGTAGGAAATGCGCAGCGTCCACCGGCGGTCGGCGAGGTGCAGCACCTGCTCGTGCGGATCCCAGCCCATCGTCCCGTGGCGATAGGCAAGCGGCGCCGACGGCCCTTCACCCGCATAGATTTCGAGCCCGTCGATGGAGCTGAGCTGCGGCCCAAGGATCGCGGTCATCAGATCCTCGATGCGGAAGGGGGCATAGACAAAGGCCTCGATCGGCCGCGCACCCGGCGCGCTGGCAAAGGTCGCCGCGCGCGGCGCGTCGCCGGAAAGCGCAGCGCCGCCGGGCGCCCTCTGGTCGGCATAGACGGGGACATAGATGAGGAAGCCGGGCTGGCGCCTTGTCGCGCCGCCTTCCTGCACGAGCTGGACGATGCCGCTCGTCGCGGGCTGGCCGGTCTGCCACGCGCGGCGCATCGCGGCGCGGCGCACGGGTTCGCTGTACATGTCATAACCCAGCGCCTTGTCGCGGCGCGGGGTTGGGGGTTCGAGAAGGACGATCGGAAAGCCAATGGGCTGCTCACTGACCGGCCAGACCGCAATGTCGCGGCCGTAATTTTCGCGCAGCATGGCTTCCGCCGCGGCGGGAGTCCGCTGCCGCATCGCGACCGCGATGCCGATCCCCTCCAGCCCCGGCGCGTGAACCTGCGGCCGGAGCGCGGTCAGATAGGCGCGGATGCCGGGTCCGCTCGACCGGCTGTCCGACTGATAAAGCGCGCGCACGCCTTCGAGCAGCGCGACATGATCGCGCAGCCGCGTGTCGATCTGCATCGCGACACGCTCGGCGCGGTCGCGTTCCTCGGCGCGATTGTAAAGGAAGCTGCCCGCCGCGGCGGCGAGCGTGGCGATCAGGATGACGAGCCCGACAAAGCGGGCCGAAAGCGCGAGCAGCCGGTCTGCCCATGACAAAGGGCGCATGTCTCTGTCCTGCCTGCTGGCTGCCGCGGCAGCGCCCCCCTCCGGTCCCGCGATGTCCCACGCCGCGCCGTCGATGGCAAGCCAATTTCGTTCCATTGCGGCCGCTTAACGGGTTGTGATTCGCAACCTTTGGCCTATGGTCGTGCCGGTTTCGGGAAAGGATCTGCGATGATTATCTATGGGTCGGTGGTATCGCCCTTCGTGCGCAAATTGCTCGGCTATCTGGGCGAAAAGGGGATCGACTTCGAGCTGAAGGGCGTCGGGCTCGGCGATCCCGATCCGGGTTTCCAGGCCGCCTCGCCGCTCGGCAAGATGCCCGCGATGGACGACGACGGTTTCCTGCTCGCCGATTCGAGCGCGATCATCCATTATGTCGAGGCGAAGCACCCCGAACCGGCGCTGATCCCCGCCGACCCCCGCGAGCGCGGGCAGGTGATCTGGTGGGAGGAGTTCGGCGACACGGTGTTCGCGGCGTGCAGCGGCAAGATGTTCTTCAACCGCATCGTCGCGCCCAAGTTTCTCGGCCGCGAAGGCGACCTGGCCGCCGCCGCGGCGGCCGAGGCGGAGGAACTGCCGAAGCTGCTCGACTATCTGGAGGGCGCGATCCCGGCGTCGGGATTCCTTGTCGGCGACCGGCTGACGCTCGCCGACCTCGCCGTCGCGTCGCCGCTGATGAATTTCCGCCACTGCGGCGCGTGCGTCGACGCGGCCAAGCATCCGAAGATCGCGGCGTGGAGCGAAGCCATACTGTCGCGGCCAAGCATGGCGCCGTGGATCGCCAAGGAAGAACGGATGATGGCGAAGGTTTTGGGCGGGTAGCGCTGCGATCACTTTATCTATTTGTCATCCCGGCGAAGGCCGGGATCTCGTCCTGTCATCACAGCGCGCCGGCGAGATCCCGGCCTTCGCCGGGATGACGGGGGAGTGAGGGGCCGTCCGGGTCTTCCCTTGCGCCGTGCCCCTGCGGAGGCAGGGGTCCATCTTCGGGCCTGGCCCTCGAAGCGGCCGGTGGCGCGTGAAGGCTGCGGCGGGCGATGGGCTCCTGCCTTCGCAGGCGCGCGCGGCGGGTTGGAACCATAGGCGCGCTACGCGGCTTCGACCTGCCGCCGCTCCTCAACCCCCCGCCTTGCCCCCATGTTCGGCCCAGAATTTCGCGATGCGCCCTGTGATGAGTTCGGTCGCCAGCACGCGCGCGGTGTCGCGCGGCAGGCCGAGGGCTTCGGCCATCGGGCCGCCGAGCTGCGCGTCGCCCAGTGCCATCAGGACGAGCGCCAGCGTGTCTTCGTGCATCAGCCGTTTTTCGTCGGCATCGGGCGCCATGCCGTCGATCAGGCGGTGGATCGCCTCGACGATCGGGTCGAGCGCGTCGTCATTGCCCGTCGCCGCCATCCATGTCGCGAGCGCGCCCGCGCCGCCGCTGTTGAAGGCGTCGAAGGCGAGGTCGACGATCTCGCGCACATTGCGTTCGCCCGGCGGCGATTCGGCCATTTTCTTGCCGATCGTTTCGCACACGGTTTCGGCCTGATAGGCGGCGAGCGCCTTTTGCAGCCCCGCGGCGCTGCCGAAATGGTGCAGCAGATTGGCGTGGGTCCGGTCGATGCGCGCCGCGACGGCTTTCAGCGTCACCGCCGCCGGCCCCATTTCGATCAGGATATGACGCGCCGCCTCGAGCGCCGCCGAACGGCTTTCCTCAGGACTGAGACGCTTTTTCACTATTGACATTTATGTAAGTTAACCCCAATTTACTAGCCCCATCACCCCTTTTCGACGGTAAACGCCATATGTCCAGCCTTTCCCGGTCGCCGACCCCCGCCGATCTGTCGATCACCCCGCGCGACATGCGCTTTGGCCGCGACGGCAAACAGGGCCGCTGGTGGCTGAACGGCGATCCGATCGCCTCGGCCTTTCACACCGCATTGTCGGTCACCTTTCCCAAGGGCGAGGCGATGTTCATCGAGGCGGTGAAGGCGCATCGCGACGGCGTGCCCGACAAGCTGGCGCGCGAAATCCGCGCCTTTACCCAGCAGGAAGTGATCCACAGCCGCGAGCATGTGGTGTTCAACCGCAAGGCGGCCGAGGCGGGGTATGATCTGTCCGAACTCGAAGCCGACGTCGACGAGGTCATGGAAATCATCAAGGCGCGGCCGCCGATCGTCAACCTGATGGCGACGATCGCGCTCGAACATTATACCGCGATGATGGCGGCGGTGATGCTGCGCGAGGACCGGATGTATGCGGGCGCCGAACCCGAATGGGCGGCCCTGTGGAAATGGCACGCGATCGAGGAGATCGAGCACAAGGGCGTCGCCTATGACACCTGGCTGCACGCGACGAAGGACTGGAGCCGCTTTCGGCGCTGGCGCGCCAAGTCGCTGATGATGCTGCTCGTCACCTCGCGCTTCTGGCCGCGGCGGGTGAAGGGCATGAAGGCGCTGCTGAAGCAGGATGGCCTGACCGGCTGGCGCGTCACGGCGCGCATCTGGTGGTATCTGCTCGGCTCGCCCGGCGTGCTGCGCAAAAGCTTTCTGCCGTGGCTCGCCTATTTCATGCCGGGGTTCCACCCGTGGAACCACGACGACCGCGCGCTGATCGGCAAATATGAAAGCGATTATGCCGACGCGGTGATGCCGACGCAGTCGTCGCGGCCGGAGCTGGCGGCGGCCGCGGGCTGAATATCCTTTCCTGCGAAGGCGGGCCGTCCGGAGCGGTTCTCTCTCCCCGACTCCGGCGCCTGCCTTTGCGGGGGATCAGATTGCGCCACGTTCAATCGGCACCGTCTCAGTTTCGCTCGACACGAACGGGGAGTGGCTGAGATAAAATGCACGCCCCTCAATGCCCCATGTCGGCGGCCGATGCCTTGGGCGCGCCGACCCTGGGCGGGCGGAGCAGGAGGACGAGGGGCACCGAGAGCGCCGTCACCCACATCATCGCCCAGAAATCGTCGATATAGGCGACCATCGCCGCCTGCCGGTTGATCTCGGCATCGAGCATCGCCAGCGCCCTGTCGCCGACAATGCCGAAACGGTCGGCGGTCGAGGGATCGAGAAGCGCGACCGAGCTGCTGGTGACATGCGCGGCGAGATCCTGATGGCTCGTCTGGATATTCGCGGCGAGCAAGGTCGTGACGACCGAAATGCCGACCGAGGCGCCGAGGCTGCGGAGCAGGTTGAGCAGGCTCGACCCGTCGGTGCGGTGCTGCGGCGCGATCGTCGCGAAGGCCATGGTGTTCAAGGGGATGAAGATCAGCCCCATGCCGAGCCCCTGCACCAGCCCGCTGATAATCACCGGCTGCATCCCCATGGCGAGCGACCAGTGGCTCATCTGCCACAGCGAAAATGCCGCGATGGCAAGCCCGGCGCCGACGAGCCAGCGCGCGTCGATCTTGCCCAGCAATTGCCCCGCGACCCACATGCTGATGAGGATGCCGATGCCGCGCACCGCGAGCACCAGCCCCGTGTCGATCACCGGCCAGCCGAACAGAGTCTGCAGCATCGGCGGCAGCAGCGCCATCGACGCGAACATGACGATGCCGATGACGATCATGAAGCCCATCGCGGTGACGAGGTTGCGGTCGGCGAGCATCGCGCGGCTGAACAGCGGCGCGCGCGCGGTGAACAGATGGACGAAGAAGATCCACAGGCACGCGACCGCGACGCCGAGCTCGATCCATATCTCGGCGCTGTCGAACCAGTCGAGATGCGCGCCGCGGTCGAGCATCAGTTGCAGCGCGGCGAGCCCCAGTGCGAGCATCGAAAAGCCGAAGAGGTCGAATTTGCGGTCGCGCTTGCGCATCGCGGGCAGCAGCGCCCACATCAGCGCGAGCGTGACGAGCCCGACGGGCAGGTTGACGTAAAAGACCCAGCGCCAGTTGACGCTTTCGGTCAGCCAGCCGCCGAGCACCGGTCCCATAATCGGCCCGATCATGATCCCCATGCCCCAGATCGACATGGCGCGCGCGTGGCGTTCGGGCGGGTTGATGTCGAGCATCACCGATTGCGACAGCGGGGCGATGAAGGCCGCGAATATGCCTTGCAGGAAGCGGAAGACGACCATCTGTTCGAGCGATTGCGCCGCGCCGCACGCCATCGACGCGACGATGAAGCCGGCGATCGCGGCAAGGAACAGTTCGCGCCGCCCGATGCGGTCGGCCAGCCAGCCGGTGATCGGCATCGCGATGGCGCTCGCGAGGATATAGGAGGTGAGCACCCACGTCACCGTCTCGCTCGTCGCGCCGAGCGCCGACTGCATATGCGGGATGGCGACATTGGCGATCGTCGTGTCGAGGATCTGCATGATCGACGCGCCCATGACCGCGACGGTGAGCAGGCCGCGGTAGCGCACGCGTTCGTGGAGCGGGATGCTGTCGTCGGCGGGCAGCGCCGCGGCGGCGGGGCGACGGGGGAGGGAGCGCGACGCCATTATCTTCTGTCCACGATTCCGAACCCGTCATTGCGAGCGAAGCGAAGCAATCTCCAGCCATCGGCCTTGCCTATGCTCGACGGCTGGAGATTGCTTCGCTTCGCTCGCAATGACGGGGTTGGGCAAGGCATCCTGCTTACTTCGTAAACACCGTCACCTCCGCCGACAGCCCGGCGATCATGTCGCGTGCCGGTTTTTCGTCGAAGGCGATGCGCACGGGGACGCGCTGCGTCACCTTGACCCAGTTGCCCGTGGCGTTCTGTGCCGGGAGCACCGAGAATTCGCTGCCCGTGCCGGCGCCGATCGTCAGCACATGGCCGCGGACCGTCAGCCCCGGATAGGCGTCGAAGCGGATCTCGGCGCGCTGGCCGACGCGCATGTCGGCGAGGTCGGTTTCCTTGAAATTGGCCTCGACCCAGGGGTGCGCGGTATCGACGATGGTGAGCGCGGGAAGCCCGGCGACCATCGTTTGCCCCACCTGCAAGCGATCGGCCTGCGCGACGCGACCGGCGCGCGGTGCGCGGACGGTGGTGCGCGCCAGGTTGACCTCGGCCTGCGACCGCTGGACGCGTGCGGCCTGAACCTCCGGGTTGATGCCGCTCGACGGCCCGGCGGCGAGTCTGGCGCGCGCTTCCACCGCGGCGGCTTCGGCCTGGCGGACACGCTCGCGCGCCTGCGCAAGCGCGTGGCGCGCCGCATCATAGGCGGCGCGCGTCGTGAAGCCCTTTTCCATCAGCGCCGCCTGCCGGTCGAAATTGACCTGCGCGAACTTCACCTCCTCGCGCGCCGCGGCGATGTCGACGTTCGAGGTGTTGGCGCTCGCGGCGAGATTGCCGACTTCGACCTCAGCAGCGTCGATCGCCGCGGTCGCCTGCGCGACGCTCAGCGCATAGGGTTCGCTGTCGATGCGAAAAAGCAATTGCCCCTTGGCGACCTGCTGCCCGTCGCGGACGGCAACCTCGATGATGCGCCCGCCGACCTCGGCGGCGACCGACACCTTGTCCATCTGGACATAGGCGTTGTCGGTCGACACCGATCCGGCACTGAGCAGCCACCAGCCGACACCGCCCGCGACAAGTGCGAGGGGGAGCCCGAACATCAGGACGCGTGTGCGCCAACCGGCCTTCGTTGCGACTCCTGTGGCCGGGGACGGCGCGGGGTCCGCTTTGGGCGACGGCACGGCCTTGGCCTGTGGGCGCGTGGGGGCGAGCTGGTCCATCAGACGGGCTCCGCTTCTTTCGCGCAGACGCGGCGCGACAGATTGGCGCGCACGCGCGCGACCAGATCGAGGAGCTGGTCGCGTTCGGCAGGGCTGAGTCCTTCGAGCGCCTCGTCGTTCAGCGCCTCGACGACAGAGCGGATACCGCCGAGCAGGTCGGCGGCGCGTGTGGTCAGGTAAAGCCGCCAGGCGCGGCGGTCGGCCGGGTCGGCGCGGCGTTCGACCAGCCCCGCCTCGACCAGCCGATCGACCATCCGCGACAGGGTGATCGGCTCGACCTCGATCAGCTCGGCAAGCGGGCCCTGCCGGATTCCCTCGTGGCGTTTGAGGTAGGTGATGAGCCGCCATTGCAGCGCGGTGATGCCGCTGTCCCGGACGCGCGCGTTGAAGGCGCGGCGGTAAAGGCGGGCGGTGTCGTTGAGGATGAAGCCGATCGTTTCCGTCATGGCATGACATATAATAGCAATTGCTATTATACTCAAGTCGCAGATCGGCTTGGCAACCATCTCGAATATGGTGTAAAAATTCTTTACAGCGCTTGCATGTCGCTGATTTTCAGGCAGGATGTGGCGATGACTTTGACCGCAGACCTTTTCTGGTCCTTTCGCTCGCCTTACAGCTATCTTGCGATCGGCCGCTATCGTGCGCTGACCGCGAGCCACGACGTAACGATCAACCTGCGCCCCGTCTATCCGCTCGCGATCCGCCAGCCCGACTTTTTCGAGCGCAACCATCCCAACTGGCTGAGCTATACGATGCGTGACATGATCCGCGTGGCGCAGTTTCACGGCATTCCCTTCGGCCCGCCGCGCCCCGACCCGATCGTGCAGGACGTGCGGACGCGCGCCATCGCCGACGAGCAACCGCATATCTATCGCCTCACCCGGCTGGGGCAGGCGGCGGCGCGGCGCGGCAAGGGGCTCGCCTTTGCGCATGAGGTGGGGCAGATTATCTGGGGCGGGGCGGTCGACTGGCATATCGGCGATCATCTGGCGGGCGCGGCGCGGCGCGCCGGACTCGACCTCGCCGAGCTGGAAATCGAAGCTGTTGACGACGCCGCGGCGCTCGACAACGAGATCGCGGCCAATCAGGTCGCGCTCGAAATCGCGGGCCATTGGGGCGTGCCGACCCTGGTGTTCGAGGGCGAACCCTTTTTCGGGCAGGACCGGATCGAGATGGCGAAATGGCGGATGGAGCAGAAGGGGCTGCGGATGCGTTAGGGCTGGGGGTGACGGCGGTTTTTGGGTGGTGAGGGGCTATTCGTTCTTCCCTCGCGAACACACCTCGCATAACATCAAACTATGGTTTGGCATTCAAGAAGCGAACTTGAGGAGGAAGGGCCTCCGACCCGGAAAGAGCTGTTCTGGGCTATCGCTGTGACCCCACTCCTGCTTTTTCAGATCGTCGGTTGGAGCGTCCGCATTGGTCGCGGCCTGACTGGAGAGACGCTAACAATCTCGCGCGTGTTTGAGATATATGCCCTGCGATCAGACTCCTCTTGGCTCTTTGCAGCCGGAGTAGTGATGTATGTCATTTTCATCGCGTTCGCGCTTCTTTTGCTATGGGCATGCTCGTTGCAGTTTCAACGCTGGTATCACTGGAAGTACCGACGCTGAATGTCCGCAACCGGTCGCTTCCGGACTTTGCAAGTTTACGATCCTCCCTGTCGCGCAGCGATGGGGAGGTGGCAGCGCGGAGCGCTGACGGAGGGGCTTTGGCACTACCGTCGCCGCCCCTCCACCACCGCCTGCGGCGGCGGTCCCCCTCCCCACGGCCTTCGGCCGCAGGGAGGATATTATGTCCGCAATCGGCCGTTTTCGGTCATCCCCGCTTCCCGTTGGCGTCGAGCGAAGTCGGGACGCTCTTCGACAGCTGCGGCCCGCGCCCCTTGCCCGGTTGCGTGAGCCCGCGCGGAGCGGGTAAGGCGGCGCCATGACGATCGAACCCCAATTTTTCGAGGCGCGCGACGGCGTGCGGCTGGCGTGGCGCGAGACGGGACCGGAAGCAGGTGGCGGCCGGCCCGTCGTGCTGCTCCACGGGCTGTTTTCGAGCGGCGAGGTCAACTGGATCAAGTTCGGCACCGCGGCGCGGATCGCGGGCGAGGGCTACCGCGTCATCATGCCCGACCTGCGCGTCCACGGGTCGAGCGACGCGCCGCACGAGGAAGACTTTTACCCGCCCGATGTGCTGGTGCGCGATCTGGAGGATCTGGTCGCGCACCTGGGCCTGGCCGATTTCGACCTCGGCGGCTTTTCGCTCGGCGCGCGGACCAGCGTGCGCGCGGTCGTCGCGGGGATGAAGCCGCGGCGGCTGATTTTGGGCGGCATGGGGCTGGCGGGGCTCGCCGGGTGGCAGCGGCGCGGCGCCTTTTTCAAGCGCGCGATCGCCGAATATGAGACCGCGAAGCGCGGCGACGACACCTGGCTGTCGATCCAGTTCATGAAGACGATGAAGGTCGACCGCATCGCCGCGGGGCATTTGCTGGAAAGCTTTACCGACACGCCGCCCGAGGCGCTGGCGGCGCTGACGATGCCGGTTCTCGTCGTGTGCGGCGAGCAGGACCGCGACAATGGTTCGGCCGAGGAACTGGTCGCGGAACTGCCCGATGCGCGGCTGGCGACGATTCCGGGGACGCATATGTCGAGCGTGACCGAAGCGGCGCTGGGTGAGGCGATCGCGGCGTTCCTGACGGGTTGACCCGGCGCGCAGGGGGCGTCAAGCTGTCGCCATCGCGTTCCAGATCCCGATCCTTTCGGCTGGCCGTAGAAAGTCTTGTGCGTCCCCGCGAAGGCGGGGATCCATCTTCCGCCGGTTCGGCCTTGCGGCGGCCGGTGATGGGCTCCCGCCTTCGCGGGGAGCGCGAAGGCCATTTTCGTTCGGCGAAGCTCGTGGCCCGGAACGCCCATAACATGTTCAGAGGACGCACCCCATGAAAGCCATGATCTCGACGCTGTCGCTTGCCCTGTCGCTCGCGGCGGCGACTCCCGCCTTTGCACAGGCGGCGCCTGCTGCCGCCCCCACCGCCGCCCCCACCGCCGCCGACGCCGAAGCCTTTATCGCCGCGGCCGAGAAAGAACTGTTCGACTATAGCGTCGAGGCCGCCCAGGTGAACTGGGTCAATGCGACCTATATCACCGAGGACACCGACGCGATGGCGGCGCGGATCAACGCGGTCGGCACCGAAAAGGCGGTGAAATATGCGCTGGAGGCCGCGAAATACAGCGATGTTCCCGGCCTCGGCGCCGAAACGAAGCGCAAGCTCAACATCCTGCGCACGGGCCTCGTGCTGCCCGCGCCGACGACGCCGGGCGCCGCCACCGAACTCAATCAGATCGCGACCGACCTGCAGTCGCAATATGGCAAGGGCCGCGGCACGCTGAACGGCAAGGAGATTTCGGGGTCGGACATCGAGGCCGAGATGGGCAATATCGAGCGCACCCCCGCCGAACTCGCCGAAATGTGGACGAGCTGGCACGACAATGTCGGCGCGCCGATGAAGGATGATTATGCCCGCATGGTCGCCATCGCGAACGCGGGCGCGAAGGAGCTGGGCTTTGCCGACACCGGCGCGATGTGGCGGTCGGGATACGACATGCCGCCCGAAGAGTTCGCCAAGCTGACCGAGAAAATCTGGCAGGACATGAAGCCGCTCTATGTCGCGCTCCACACCTATGTCCGCTGGAAACTCAACGAGAAATATGGCGACGCGGTGCAGCCCAGGACGGGGCCGATCCGCGCCGACCTGCTCGGCAATATGTGGGCGCAGGAATGGGGCAATATCTATCCGCTCGTCGCGCCGCCGGGGACGGGCGACCTGGGCTATGACATCGGCGAGCTGCTCGCCGCGCAGGGCAAGTCGCCGCTCGACATGGTCAAGATCGGCGAAAACTTCTATTCGTCGCTCGGCATGGCGCCGCTGCCCGATACTTTCTGGAAGCGGAGCATGTTCACCAAGCCCGCCGACCGCGAAGTCGTCTGCCACGCTTCGGCGTGGAACATCGACAACAAGGACGATATCCGCATCAAGATGTGCATCAAGGTGAATGCCGACGATTTCGTCACCATTCACCATGAGCTTGGGCATAATTATTATCAGCGCGCCTATAACGAGCAGCCCTTCCTGTACCTGAACGGCGCCAACGACGGGTTCCACGAGGCGATCGGCGATTTCGTCGCGCTGTCGATCACGCCGCAATATCTGGTCGACATCGGCCTGCTCGACAAGGCGCAGGTGCCGAGCGCCGACAAGGATATCGGCCTGCTGCTGCGGCAGGCGATGGACAAGGTCGCCTTCCTGCCGTTCGGGCTGCTCATCGACCGCTGGCGCTGGGGCGTGTTCGACGGGACGATCCAGCCCGCCGATTACAACAAGGCGTGGACCGAGATGCGCACCCGTTATCAGGGCATCGTCCCGCCGACCGAGCGCCCCGCCGATGCGTTTGACGCGGGGGCGAAATATCATATTCCGGGCAACACGCCCTACACGCGCTATTTCCTCGCGCGCATCCTGCAATTCCAGTTCTATGAGGCGGCGTGCAGGCAGGCGGGGTGGAAGGGACCGCTCCACCGCTGTTCCTTCTATGGCAACAAGGATGTCGGGGCGAAACTGAATGCGATGCTCGAGATGGGGGCGTCGAAGCCGTGGCCCGACGCGCTCCAGGCCTTTACCGGCACGCGCGAGATGTCGGGCAAGGCGATGGCCGATTATTTCGCGCCGCTGAAAAAATGGCTCGACGAGCAGAACAAGGGCAAGCCGCAGGGGTGGTGAGGCCCGCGGGCGATGAAAGAAGGGCCGGGGAGGGGTTTCCCCGGCCTTTTTTGTGGGCTGGCGAGGATTCTCGTCCTCGTATCATCCGTCATCCCGGCGAAGGCCGGGATCTCGCCGGTGCAGATAAGCGCTACGGTGAGATCCCGGCCTTCGCCGGGATGACGTTGGAGGAGGGCTGCTCCCCCGAAGTCAGTTGCCCTTCCCCGCCTCCACCGCCTGTTTGAAGCGCGCGAGCCGGGCCGATGCCGCGGCGGCGTGTGGGCCGATCCAGCGGTCGTGGATGTCCTGAATCGGCATCGCGTTGAGGTGGTTCCAGCGTTCGCGGCCGCGGCGTTCGGCAATCACCAGCCCGGCCTCCTCCAGCACTTTGAGATGCTGCATCACCGTGCAGCGGTCGATGTCGGCGAAATGCGTGCAGAGCGCGCCGGTGGTCAGCGGCTGGTCGCGCAAGTCGTCCAATATCTGCCGCCGCACGGGCGACGCCAGCGCCTTGAAAACCGCATCATATTCGTCGTGAATTGACATGTTATAAAAATATAACATAATGAGCTGCGACTCAAGTGGAGAATGAATCATGGAACTGAAGTTCAGGGTCGCGGCGCGGATCGCGAAGCCGGTGGCCGAGGTGTTCGAGGCGGTCGCCGATCCCGCGAAGCTGTCGGCCTATTTCACCACCGGCGGCGCGAAGGGGCGGCTGGAAACGGGCGCGACGGTGACATGGGATTTCCACGACTATCCCGGCGCCTTTCCGGTCCATGTGATCGAGGTTGTCGAGCGCGAGCGCATCGTCCTCGAATGGCAGGCGAGCGAGGGCGAGGCGCACAATATCGAGGGCAGCGACCCCAAGGATGCGGATTATCGCACGCGCGTGACGATGCGTTTCAAAAGCCTCGACGATGGACGCACTCTGGTCGAGATTTCCGAAGAGGGCTGGCGCGAGAATCAGGGCGCGCTCCGCGCATCCTATGGCAATTGCCAGGGCTGGGCGCAGATGCTCTGCGCGCTGAAGGCGTGGCTTGAATATGGCATCAATTTGCGTGCGGGCATGTATAAATAGCGCGAGTGGTCGCCTTTTCTTCGTTCGTTACTTAAAAACGCTTGCAACGATATGGTTTTGCGACAATTTCCGGCAACATGCCGGGAACCGGAGGCCTGTCTTGCGGCGCCGGATTCGTGACGAAGGAGGATCCATGAAGCGTCTTGTCATGACCATCGCCCTTGCTGCGGGACTTCCCGCCGCGGCCAACGCCGCGACCTGCGAACAGGGTTTCGTGAAGAAGGGCAATCCGGTGACGGGGCTGCGCTTTATCGCGACGACCAATGTTCCGGGGATGAGCCCGGCGAGCGCTGTCGGGCAATTGAACGGCATCGTTGCCGCAAAAGGTTATGACATATTGGCCGCGGAGCAGGAAAGCGGCTCGATGCTGATCGAGCAGCCGCAGACCGGAAAGGCGCGCTCTTTCCCGATCGAGATTGCCGCCGACGGTGCGGGCAATGTGCGCATGGAGGCAAAGCTGCGCCCCACGATGGGCATTCCCGAAGCCGCGGCGAAGGCCGAAATGTGCGGCATATTGAACCAGCTCAAGGGCGGCAAGGCGGGCGAGGCGCTTGCGGCGAAGGGCATGCAGGCGACGACCGCAGCCGGCGCGCCGATCCGCATGAGCGTGCTGCGCTTTTCGCAGGACATCACCGGCGAGGCCGACAAGAACAGCGCCGCGGTGCCGCTGCGCTACAAGAATAAATCCTTCACCCTCTATGGCCCCGTCGCCTATGTCGGGCCGGTCGGTGACAGCTATCGCGTCGAATGGAAGCTGGTGTCGAACGTGCTGACCGACATCGTGCCCGGTCGTTCGTCGGCGGGGATGAATGTGAACTGCGTGCTGGCAAAGGGGCAAGGGCCTTATGCGCTCAAGCTGAAACCCGGCAAGCACGCCGAGCTGACGGGGACGTTCGACCGGCTCGATTACGGCCTGTCGCTGGTGTGGCTCAAGGATTGTCGCCCGGTGAAGTGAGGGGCGGGTCTAATCCCCGCCCGCGCGGTCCGCCAGATCCATGAAATCGCGCGCGGCGTCGCGTTCGCCTTCATCCTCGAACGCGACGTCGAGGTCGGGGGCGTCCCCCAGCATATACATCAGCGCCCACAGCGCGAAGCGGCGGCCGGAATTGGTTTCCAGCCCGAAATCGACGCGCATCCGCTCGGCGCCAGCGGCGCGCGCCGCGGGCGTGATCGCGGCAAGGTCGGCGGTGCCGAAATAGCGGCGGAGCTGGTCGTCGAAATCCATGGGCGTGCTTTCGGGCGGTTTGCGCGCTTTGGCAAGGCGGGCGGTAAAAATCGGGTCGCCCGCCCGCCACCCGGTTGTCATCGGCCGGGGGCGCCGATAGGGCGGCGGCTGTGAAGACGAGTATCGAGATCGGGACCGACGCGGCGGGGCAGGACGTGCGCGTCGACGTGCAGGAACTGCTCGCGACGCGCCTGCTCGTCCAGGGCAATTCGGGGTCGGGCAAGTCGCACCTTCTGCGGCGCATCCTCGAGGAAAGCGCCGCGCTGGTGCAGCAGGTCGTGATCGATCCCGAGGGCGATTTCGTGACGCTGGCCGACGCCTTCAGCCATGTCGTGATCAACGGCGGCGATTATGACGAGCGCGAGATTGCGGCGATGGGCGCGCGCATCCGCGAACACCGCGCGTCGATCGTCCTCAGCCTCGAATCGCTCGACATCGAGGCGCAGATGACCTGCGCCGCGGCGTTCCTCAATGCGTTGTTCGACGCCCCGCGCGAACATTGGTTTCCGGCGCTGGTGGTGGTCGACGAGGCGCAGATGTTCGCGCCGTCGGCGTCGGGCGACGTGTCCGACGCCGTCCGCCGCGCGAGCCTGTCGGCGATGACCAACCTGATGTGCCGCGGGCGCAAACGCGGGCTGGCGGGCGCGATCGCGACGCAGCGGCTGGCGAAGCTCGCCAAGAATGTCGCCGCCGAGGCGAGCAATTTCCTGATGGGGCGCACCTTCCTCGACATCGACATGGCGCGCGCCGCCGACCTGCTCGGCATGGAGCGGCGGCAGGCGGAGGCGATCCGCGACCTCGAGCGCGGGCATTTCCTGGGGCTGGGCCCCGCGATCTCGCGCCGCCCGCTGGCGATCCGCATCGGCGCGACGCGGACGGCGACGCGGATGGGGACGCACAGCCTGATGCCGCTGCCGGTGGCGGCGGGCGACGATATGCGCTCGATGCTCTTTGCCGAGGAGGAGGTGCCCGCCGCGCCGCGTGCCGTCGCGGTCGAACCCGAGCCCGTCGCGGCGGGCGAGCTGCTCGAACGGATCGCGGCCAGCCAACCGCTGCACACCGACGCCGCTGCTCCGCCCGTGCTCGACATCGTCGAGGCGGCGGCCGAGGCCGAGGAGGCCGACGCGGTGGTGATCGCGACGCTGGAGGCGATGCTGGACGATCCCGACAGCGCCTTTCAGGGCGAGGCGATGCTGTTTCAGGATTTTTCGGTGCGCTGCCGGATGGCGAAGCTGCGAAAAGTGCCGCTCGACGTCGCCGCCTTTCGCCGCCGCTTTGCGCTGGCGAAGGGGGGCGTTTTCGACCCCGCCGAGCCGCGCTGGCAGGGCGCGCTTGCGGTCGCCGACCGGCTTCCGCCCGACATGGTCGCGCCCTTTTTGCAGATCGCGCGCGCGGCAATGGAGGGCGCGCCCTGCCCCGACGACGAGGCGCTCGGCCGCGCCTATGGCAGCCGCTCGCCGGGGCGCATCCGCCGCCTGATCGACTATATGGAGAAACAGGGGGTGATCGTCGTGCGCGCCGATTTCGGCGGGCGGCGGTCGATCGGGATTCCGGGGCTGGGGCTTAGTACCGAGGCGGAATAGGGACAGGGTGAGCAGCGCTCCCCTTGTTCGTCATTCCGGCGAAGGCCGGAATCTCACCCTGGCACGATGACGCAAGCGGCGCGATCCCGGCCTTCGCCGGGATGACGATTGTGATGAACAGGGAGGGGTTGCGCCTCAGCTCAACCCGCGCCGCCCGAAGGCGACGGGGCGCTGGCTGTGGAAAATCTGCGCGGGGTTGATCATCGCCGCGGCGCGTGCGCGCTCGAGCGCGTTGTAAAGCGGGCCATGCGTCAGCTCATAGGGGAAGCGCACGCCCATGCGGTCAACCTCTGACCACATCACGACGGCGTAGACGAGCTGCCCGCCATAATGGATTTCGCAGCGCGAGCGCGCCGGCATGGAGGCGCCGACGATTTGCGCGCCGCCCTCCGACAGGTCGGTGATGCGGCCTTCGACGAAGTTGAGCACGCCATTGACGGTGACGTCGATGGCGACGCGGGTGCGCTCGTGGCGGCGCGGCGTGGAGAGGCGAGGCGTGGTCATGCGGCGAACCTAAGCTTGTCATGGTAAATAATCCGGTAACGATGATCGCGGGCGACAGGGCAATTTTGCCTTTCGATTCGGATGCGCTTGCCGCTATGGGCGGCGCCATGACCGACCTGCATCTTCATCCGTCGCTGCGCGAGCCCGCGCAAACGTCCAAGGCCTGGCCGTTCGAGGAAGCGCGCAAGCTGGTCAAACGCTATCCGGGCGGCAAGCCCGGCGGCGAAGCCGTGCTGTTCGAGACCGGCTATGGCCCGTCGGGGCTGCCGCATATCGGCACGTTCAACGAAGTGTTGCGCACGACGATGGTGCGCCGCGCCTATGAAACGCTGACCGGCGGCGCTGCGACGCGGCTGGTGGCGTTCAGCGACGATATGGACGGGCTGCGCAAGGTGCCCGACAATGTGCCGAACGGCGCCATGCTGCGCGAGCATCTGGGGCGGCCGCTGACCGCGATCCCCGACCCCTTCGGCAAATATGAGAGTTTCGCGCACCACAATAATGCGATGCTGCGCGAGTTTCTCGACCGCTTCGGCTTCGATTACGAGTTTGTGAGCTCGACCGAGCGCTATCGGTCGGGGGCGTTCGACGAGGCGCTCAAAAATGTGCTGCGCCACAATCAGGATATCCTCGACATCATGCTGCCGACGCTGCGCGCCGAGCGCGCCGCGACCTATTCGCCGATCCTGCCGATCAGCCCCAGGTCGGGGATCGTGTTGCAGGTGCCGGTCACGGTGGTCGACGCCGAGGCGGGGCTGGTGTCGTTCGAGGAAGAGGGCGAGACGATCACGCACAGCATTCTGGGCGGCGGCGCGAAGCTGCAATGGAAGGTCGACTGGGCGATGCGCTGGGTCGCGCTGGGCGTCGATTATGAAATGTACGGCAAGGATCTGACCGACAGCGGGGTGCAGTCGGGCAAGATTGCGAAAGCACTCGGCGGGCGCAAGCCCGAAGGGCTGATCTATGAGATGTTCCTCGACGAGAAGGGCGAGAAGATTTCCAAGTCGAAGGGCAATGGCCTGTCGATGGAGGAATGGCTGGCCTATGGCAGCGAGGAAAGCCTGGCCTTTTACGCCTATCGCGAGCCCAAGGCGGCGAAGCAGCTGCATATCGGCGTGGTGCCGAAGGCGGTCGACGAATATCTGCAGATGCGCGGCGCCTATCCGGCGCAGGAGCCCGACAAGAAGCTGGGCAACCCGGTGCATCATGTCCATGTCGCGCGCGGGCAGGATGTGCCGGAGACGGTGCTGCCGGTGACCTATGGCCTGTTGCTCAACCTCGTCGGCGTGATGGGCGCCGATGCGTCGAAGGAGCAGATCTGGCGTTACCTCGGCCAATATGTCCCGGGCGCCGATGCCGCGACTTATCCCGAGCTCGACCGGCTGATCGACAATGCGATGGCGTATAACCGCGATTTCGTCGCGCCGACGCTGAAGCGCCGCAAGCCTGAGGGTGGCGAGGTCGCGGCGCTGCGCGAGCTGGATGCACGGCTGGCCGCGCTGCCCGCCGACGCCTCGGCCGACGACATCCAGAATATCGTCTATGAAATTGGCAAGAACGAGGCGCATGGCTTCGATAATCTGCGCGACTGGTTCAAGGCGCTGTACGAGACATTGCTGGGATCGAGCGCCGGGCCGCGGATGGGCAGCTTTATCGCGCTGTTCGGGGTGGAGAATACGCGGCGGCTGATCGCCGAGGCGCTGACCTGAGGAGACGCATATGGCCGCCTATGAACTCGCCCAGATCAATATCGCGCGCTTTCGTCTGCCGCCCGAGCATGTCGCCAACCGCGATTTCATGGATGCGCTCGACGCGGTGAATGCCATTGCCGAGGCGAGCGACGGCTTTGTCTGGCGGCTGACGGGTGACGGCAATGACGCGACCGATGTGCCCGTTACCGACGATCCGCATGTCATCGCGAACATGTCGGTGTGGCGCGACCTCGATGCGCTCGCCGCCTTTGTCTATCGCCAGCCGGACCATCTTGCGATCATGAAACGGCGCAAGGAGTGGTTCGACCATATCGGCGTGTATCAGGTGTTGTGGTGGGTACCGGCGGGGCACCGTCCGACCGTCGCCGAGGGCATGGCGCGGATCGCGATACTGGAGGCCAAGGGGCCGACGGCGGATGCCTTTACCTTCAAGCAACCGTTCGCGGCGCCCGACGGCACGCCGGCGCTGCCGGTGCAGGACGAATGCGCGTGATCGACATCTTCACCACCGGCGGGACGATCGACAAGGTCTATTTCGACGCGCTGAGCGAGTTTCAGATCGGCCCCGCGGCGATCCCCGACATGCTGCGCGAGAATAATGTCCATGTGCCGCACCGCGTGACGCAGTTGATGCGCAAGGACAGCCTTGAACTCGACGATGCCGACCGCGAGACGATCCGCGCCGCGGTCGCCGCGAGCGATGCCGACCGCATCCTCGTGACGCACGGCACCGACACGATGGTCGTCACCGGGCGCGTTCTGGCGGGAATCGAAGGCAAGACGATCGTGCTGACGGGCGCGATGCAGCCCGCGTCGGTGCGCGCGAGCGATGCCGAGTTCAACGTCGGCTTTGCGCTGGCGGCGGTCCAGACGCTGCCGCCCGGCGTCTATGTCGCGATGAACGGGATGATCTTCGATCCTCAGCGGACGGTGAAGGACCGCGCGGGCGCGCGGTTCGTGGCGGAGGACTGACAATATATTGATCATTATCCCGGCCTTCGCCGGAATGACGGTGCGGGTATGGCAGTGGCTGACTTGGCAAAGTCATGCGAAGCGTATAGCCGCTCGCTAATGGCAGAAGATAAACAACCCCATCGTTCGCGTTTCCACAAGGCCAAGGACGACGCGCAATTCGCCCGGCAGGCGACCACCACGCCGCAAACGGCGCATCCCGCCTACCGGCTGGCTTTTCAGGATAATGATTTTCTGCTGCGCGAGGATCTGCGTCCCGTCCGTTTCCAGCTCGAATTGCTGAAACCCGAACTGCTGCTTGACGAAGCCGGGATCGAATCGACGCTCGTGGTCTATGGCTCGGCGCGTATTCCCGAACCCGGTGAAGCCGATGCGCTCGAAGCCGCGGCGACCGACGATGTCACACGAAACATCGCCCGGCGTCTTAAGGCCAAGGCCAGATATTATGACGAAGCGCGCGCGCTTGCGCGGCTCGCAAGCCAGTATCCGTGCGACGACAAGGGCTGCCGCCATTTCGTCGTCTGCTCGGGCGGCGGGCCATCCATCATGGAAGCGGCGAACCGCGGCGCCGCCGACGAGGGGCGCGAATCGATCGGGCTCAACATCGTGCTCCCGCACGAACAGGCGCCGAACCGCTATGTCACCCCGTCGCTGAGTTTCCAGTTCCACTATTTCGCGCTGCGCAAGATGCATTTCCTGCTCCGTGCGCGTGCCGTGTGCGTCTTTCCGGGCGGATTCGGGACGTTCGACGAAATGTTCGAGCTGCTCACGCTGATCCAGACGGGCAAGATCAAGCCGATCCCGATCGTCCTGTTCGGCAAGGAGTTCTGGCACCGCGTCGTCAATTTCGAGGCGCTGGTCGAGGAGGGTGTCGTCAGCGCGCGCGACCTCGATCTCTTCCAGTTTGTCGAGACCGCGGGCGAAGCGTGGAAGATCATCACCGACTTCTACGCGAATATCGAACAGCAGCGTTGAGAACAACGTCGTCGCCCCCGCCTGCGCGGGGGCGACGGCTTATTTCTCTATTTCTGCGCTTCCAGATACAGGATCAGTGCCTTGCGATCCGCGGTGTCGGGCACCCCGGCAAAGGCCATGCGCGTACCGGGGACGTCCTTCATCGGCGCTTCCAGATAGGCGTCGAGCGCGGCTTCGTCCCAGACGCCGCCCTTCGCCTTCATCGCGGCCGAATAGGAAAAGTCGGGCTTTGCCGCGACGGGGGCGCCGACGATGGCGTGGAGGTTCGGGCCGATGCCGTGACGGCCGCCCTTGTCGACCGTGTGACAGGCGACGCAGCGCCGGAAAATCTGTTCGCCCATCGCCGCCGTCGGTTCGACTGTCGGCGCTTCGGTCGCGGGTTCGCCTGTTGTCGCCTCGTCGGCGGGGGGAGGGGCGTCGTTCCTGCCGCAGCCGACGAGCAGCAGCGCGCCCGCCAGCAGGACGGGCGCGGCGCGCATTATTTCGCCGCTTCGGTCGGTGCAGCGGCGGGTTCGGCCGCCGCGTCCGTCGGGGCGGCGGCGCCTTCGGCTGCCGGAGTGGCGCCTGCGGCGGCGTCAGCGGTCGCGACCTCTTCGACGGGCGGCAGCGGGAGGTTCGATCCCTGCGCGTTCATGTAAACGATCAGGTTCGCGCGATCTTCGGCGCTGCTGAGGCCCGCGAACGACATTTTGGTTCCCGGCGCATATTTGCGCGGGCTTTTCAGCCATTCGTCCATGCTGGCGAAATCCCAGTTGCCGGGAATGCCCTTCAGTGCCTCCGAATAGGCAAAGCCGGGCACATGGCCGTGCGCCTTGCCCAGCGCGCCGTAAAGATTGGGACCGATGCCGTTGGCGCCGCCCGCGTTGATCGTGTGGCACGCCGCGCATTTCGCGAACACCGCTTCGCCCTTCGCCGGATCGGCGGCCGCAAGCAGGTTGGCAAGCGGCACCGCCGATTCGCCGCCTTCTCCACCGGCTTCGGCGTCTTCGATCGGATATCCGGGTTTTTCCGGAGCATGGGTCGCGAACAACATGCTCGACCCGATGGTCAGGCCCAGCGCGCAAATGCCGGCGAACAGCACCCAGCCGGCAATGGTATTGTTGCGATTGTCCATGCTCTAACAGCCCCGTTAGCTGGCGGCCATAGGTGGACGCCTTTGTGATTTGGACGCTCCCTTACTGGCGCGGCGGCGGCGGCGCAAGGGGATGAAATCGGCCGACGCGCCGCCGCGGCCGCCGGTTGCGCGGTTGAGGCGGTGCCGCTATGCGCCGCGGTTCCAGCGTGGGAAGGCAGTCATGGGCAGTTATTCGGCTTCGGCGCAGCATCTGGTCGATAAAATGCGCGCATTGGCGCTTGCCGACCCTGCGCGCGGGCTGGCGTTTCAGGGCGCGCCTGGAGCGAACAGCGATCTTGCGGCGCGCGAATATGACCCCAATTCGCTGCCGCTCCCCTGCTATGCGTTCGAGGACGCGATCGACGCTGTGCGCGAAGGCCTGGTCGACCGCGCGATCATCCCGATCGAGAACAGCCTGCACGGGCGCGTCGCCGACATTCATTTCCTGCTGCCCGAATCCGGCCTGTCGATCGTCGGCGAGCATTTCCTGCCCATCCGCTATGGGCTGATGAGCCGCAATCTCGGCCCGGTGACGCGCGCGATGAGCCACGAACAGGCGCTCGGCCAGTGCCGCAAATGGCTGCGCGCGAACAATATCGCGCCCGTCGCGCACAGCGACACCGCGGGCGCCGCCGCCTGGGTCGCCGACAGCGACGAGGTCGGTCTGGCCGCGCTGGCGCCGCCGCATGCGGCAGACTTGTATGGGCTGACGCTGCACGGCACGGGAATGGAGGACGCCGATCACAATATGACGCGCTTTGTCGTCCTCGCGCGCGAACCCTTGCGCGATTTTTCGGCGATCGAAGGGCCGGTGATGACGACCTTCATGTTCGAGGTGAAGAATATCCCCGCGGCGCTTTACAAGGCGCTCGGCGGCTTTGCGACCAACGGCGTCAACATGACCAAGCTGGAAAGCTATCAGACGGGCGGCAGCTTCGCCGCGACCAAATTTTACGCCGACATCGTCGGCGCGCCGGGCGACGAGCGCGTCGACCGCGCGCTCGAGGAGCTCGATTTCCAGACCAAGTCGCTGCGCCTGCTCGGCACCTACGCGCAGGCGCGCCCGCGGCCCTGAACCCGCTAGCCGCCCCGGCGGCGCAGCATCCGCGCAGTGGTCGAGGTCTGGACAATGAACAGCGTGACGAGGATGCTTGACACGACCAGCGCGAACAGGTCGAACGCCGAAAAATTGGTGCCGCCGATGTCGCCGCCGCCGATCACCGGCATCAGCGCGGTCATCGCCATCAGCATCAGGCGCAGCTCGGTCGGCCCGCCCGCCATATAGGACAGGCGAAACTCACCCAGGATCTTGGCCGAAATAAAGGTGTGAATCGACAGCAGGAAATAGCCGATCACCCCCATCAGCGCGACGTCGAGCCGCATATAGGGGCTCATCCCGATCGCGCTGATCATCAGCAATGTCGCGAGCGCATCGACGCTGTGGTCGACGAAATAACCATAGTTCGGCCGCTCGATCCCGCGCCAGCGCGCGAGGCTGCCATCGAGCGAATCGCCGAACCAGTTGACGATATAGCCGAGAAGCGAAAGCCCCAGCCATTCGCTGTCGATCCAGCTGAGCAGATAGCCCGCGGCGACAAGCACCGCGCCCGCAAAGCCCAGCGCGGTGAGCTGGTCGGGCGTGACCCACGCGGGCAACCGCGCGCACAGCCAGTTGAGCAGGCGGCGTTCGCCGCGCGCGAGGATATTCTGCTGGATGCGGACCGGCGCCTTGGCGACGGGTTCGAACTTGCTCATGCGGACCCTTTGCTGCCGTCTGTCACAAAAGCGCCAGCCGGATGTCATCGAGCCGTCATAGAGCGAAAGTCGGGCTTGCGAAAGGGCGGCGTCTGCGCCGCGCCGCATGCACGCAGCGGTCAGTCGCGCCAGGGGCCGATTTCGCCGACCTCGCCGATGGTGCGGAACCGCACCGCGCCGTCGACCCACGCGACCTCCCACATCGGCGCGGGCCGGGCCCATTCGCCGATCACGAACAGCGGGAGCTTGTTGGCCGCAACGAACGCCAGATCGTCGGCGGTCGGGCCGGGGACGATCGTTTCGGATCGCTGGTGCAGCCGCACCACCGCGAGCGTCCCGTCGGGCGGGGCGGGGAGCGACTGGCGCACGGGAAAGCCCAGGCTGGCGGCGACCACCGGATACCCCTTGTCGTCGCGCGCGATCAGCAGCACCTTGTCGGCGGTCGGATAAGGCCCGCCGACCGGCCGCCCGGCAACCTTGCGCCCGGCGATTGCGGCGAACTCGCGCAGGTCGGTGTCGGCGATCGGTGCGGGACGCGCGGTTGGATCCGCCGCTGGCGCCGCAGCGGGATCGGCGGACAGCGCCGCGATGAACAGCAGGGCAGCGATCAATGTGCGTCGCCCCAGCTCTTGCCCGTCCCGATCTCGACTTCCAGCGGGACCGACAATTTGAGCGCGGGCTCGGCGGCACCCATCATCACCGCGCGGATGATCTCGCCAGCGGCCGCGGCCTTGTCCGCGGGCGCCTCGAACACCAGTTCGTCGTGGACCTGGAGCAGCATCTTCACATCGGCGAGGCCCGCATCGGCCAGCGCGCGCGGCATCCGCGCCATCGCGCGTTTTATGAGGTCGGCGCTCGTGCCCTGGATCGGCGCGTTGATCGCGGCGCGCTCGCTGCCCGCGCGTTCATTCTGGTTCGCCGCCTTGATGCGCGGAAACCAGGTTTTGCGGCCGAACAAGGTCTCGGTATAGCCGCGCGCGCGCGCCGTTTCGAGCGTGTCGGTGATATAGTCCGAAATGCCGGGGAAACGCTCGAAATAGCGGCTGATGAGCGCCTGCGCCTCGTCGGGGGTGATTTCGAGGCGGCCGGCAAGGCCCCAGCGCGAAATGCCATAGAGGATCGAGAAATTGACCGTCTTGGCCTTGCCGCGCGTGTCGCGATTGACCTCGCCGAACAGCTCGATCGCGGTCGCCGCGTGAATGTCGTCGCCGCGGGCGAAGGCCTCTTTCAGTTCGGGCACATCGGCCATATGCGCCGCGAGCCGCAGCTCGATCTGGCTATAGTCGGCGGCGATCAGCACATGGCCGGGCGCGGCGATGAAGGCGTCGCGGATCTGGCGGCCGACCTCGGTGCGGATCGGGATGTTCTGAAGGTTCGGGTCGGTCGACGACAGCCGCCCCGTCTGCGCGCCGACGAGGCTGTAGCTCGTGTGGACGCGCCCGGTCGTGGCGTTGATCTGTTCCTGCAAGGCGTCGGTATAGGTCGATTTCAGCTTGGAAAGCTGGCGCCATTCCAGAATCTTGCGCGCAATCGGCACCCCGTCGCGTTCGAGCCGTTCGAGCTCATTCTGGTCGGTCGACCAGTCGCCCGACTTGCCCTTGCGCCCGCCCTTGAGACCCAGCTTGTCGAACAGGATTTCGCCAAGCTGCTTCGGGCTGCCGATCGCGAAGGGCTGGCCCGCGAGGGCGTGGATTTCGCCCTCGATGCGCAGCATCTCGTTCGCAAACTCGCCCGACAGCTTGGCCAGATAGTCGCGGTCGACCATGATGCCCGCGCGTTCCATGCCCTCGACGACGGCGGCCAGGGGGCGGTCGACCATCTCGTAAACGCGCGTCCCACCCTCGATCGGCAGGCGGAGCTTGAGCAGCTTCCAGAGCCGCCACGCGACCTCCGCATCCTCGGCGGCATATTGCGTCGCGCGATCGAGCGGCACTTCGGCGAAGCTGATCTGCGACTTGCCGGTGCCGCACACCTCCTTGAACGACAGGCAGACATGATCGAGGTGCAGCTTCGCCAGCTCGTCCAGCCCGTGCTGGTGCTTGCCCGCGTCGAGCGCGAAGCTCATCAGCAGCGTGTCGTCATAGGGCGCGATGGCGATCCCGTGCTGCGCCAGCACGCCGATGTCATATTTGAGGTTGTGCCCGACCTTCAGCACCGCATCGTCGGCAAAGAGCGCGCCGAGGCGCGCCAGCGCGTCACTCGTCGCGATCTGTTCGGGCTTTTCGGCGAACATGTCGGTGCCGCCGTGGCCGAGCGGGATGTAACAGGCCTTGCCCGCCCCGGTCGACAGGCTGACCCCGACGAGCCGTCCGGTGACGCTGTCGAGGCTCGCGGTCTCGGTATCGACCGCGACGACATGCGCGGCGCGCGCGTCGGCGATCCAGCGGTCGAGCGCCTCGATCGTCGTCACCGTTTCATAAAGCGCGCGGTCGATCGACGGCATCGGCGGCAGGGTGGGCGTCGATGGCGCAGCGTCGGGCGCGACAGGCGCCGCGCCCGCGCGCGGCAGGGTCGGCGGGCCGGAGGGCGCCGTGCCAAGGTCGAGCTTTGCCGACAGCGAGCGGAAGCCATGCTCGTCGAGGAAACGCTTGAGCGGTTCGGGCGGGATTGCGCCAAGCTTCAGCGCGTCGAGCGGATCGGGCAGCGGGCAGTCGCGCTTCAGATCGACCAGGATGCGCGACAATTCGGCCATGGCCCGATGTTCGATCAGATTTTCGCGCAGCTTGCCGGGCTTCATCGTTTCGGCGCCGTCGAGCGCGGCGGTCAGATTGCCATATTCCTGGATCAGCTTGGTCGCGGTCTTTGGCCCGACGCCGCGCACGCCGGGGACATTGTCGACGCTGTCGCCCATCAGCGCAAGGACGTCGCCGACCAGATCGGGGGTGACGCCGAACTTCTCGTTCACCGCGTCGATCCCCATCCGCACATTCTTCATCGTGTCGAGCATGTCGACGTGCGGGCCATCGGCGGGTTCGCGGATCAATTGCATCAGATCCTTGTCCGACGACACGATGGTGACGTCCCACCCTTCGCGCACCGCGGCCTCGGCATAGGAAGCGATCAGGTCGTCGGCCTCATACCCTTCCATCTCGATGCACGGCAGCGAAAAGGCGCGGGTCGCGTCGCGGATCAGCGGGAATTGCGGGACCAGATCTTCGGGCGGCTCGGGCCGGTTCGCCTTGTACTGATCGTAGATTTCGTTGCGGAACGACTGGCTCGAATGGTCGAGGATGACGGCAAGGTGCGTCGGCCCGTCGGCGTCGTGCAGATCCTTCGCCAGCTTCCACAGCATCGTCGTATAGCCATAGACCGCGCCGACGGGCACGCCCTTTGGGTTCGTGAGCGGCGGTAGGCGGTGATAGGCGCGGAAGATGTAGCTGGAGCCATCGACCAGATAGAGATGATTCTTCTCGGACATGGCGCGGGGTGTAGCAGCGGCGATGCGAGCGGCCTAGCGCGATGTTCCCGCTTTCTTCCTATCCGCCGCGCGGCCGCGGGGGCAGGTCGAAATGCAGAACTTCCTCGCGCACGCCGAGCTTGGTGTAGAGGGCGATTGCGGGCGGGTCGGCATAGTCGGCCTGCACGAACACCGCCCAGGCGCCGGTATCGGCGGCGATATGCTGAAGCTCCGCGATCAGCGCGGTGGCGATGCCGCGGCGGCGGTGCGCGGCATCGACCGCGAGATCGTAAAGATAGATTTCGCTGCGCGCCGCCTCCAGCTTGGGCAGCTCATAGGCGGTGAGGCCGCCGACGATGTTGCCGTCCATCTCGGCGACAAGCAGGATGACCGCATCCTTGGCAAGCTGGCGCGCCAGCCATGCGTCGTCGGGACGATCGCGGCGATAGGTTGCCGGATCGTCGAAGGCGTCGGCATACAGCGCGTTGAGGGCGCGCATTGCGGCCACGTCGCCGGAGCCGAGACGGCGGATCGCGACGGTCATCGGTAATCGATCCCCAGCTTCCCCGCCGCCGCCACGGCCGCCGTCCGTGCGTCGTCGGTCGTCCCGCCCGCGACCTTCGCCAGCGCCACGCCCATGCGGCGCCAGGGCCGCGTGACGGGCTTGCCAAAGATGCGCGCGTCGACCGAGGTTTCGGCATCGGGCGGCGTCAGCGCATCGGCGAGACCGGTGATCGCGAAGTCGCGCGCGTCGCGGTCGGCGAGCAGCACCGCGCTCGCGCTCGCGTGCGGAACCGCGATCGCGGGGACCGGCAGGCCGAGGATAGCGCGCGCATGGAGATCGAACTCCGACAAATCCTGCGAGATCAGCGTCACCATGCCCGTGTCGTGCGGGCGCGGGCTGAGTTCGGAGAAGATGACCTCGTCGCCCTTCACGAAAAACTCGACGCCGAAAATGCCGTAACCGCCGAGCGCATCGACGACCCTGGTGGCCATATCCTCGGCCGCCGCCAGCGCGGCGCCCGACATTGCCGCGGGCTGCCAGCTTTCGCGATAGTCGCCGCGTTCCTGCCGGTGCCCGATCGGCGGGCAGAAGGTCACGCCGCCCTTGTGCCGCACGGTGAGCAAGGTGATCTCATAATCGAAATCGACGAACGCCTCGGCGATGACGCGGAGGCGATCGCCGCGCATCCCGGCGGCGGCATAATCCCATGCGGCGCCGATGCCGTCTGCATCCCTGACCGTGCTCTGTCCCTTGCCCGACGACGACATGACGGGCTTGACGACCAGCGGAAAGCCGATGCGCGCCGCCGCGGCGGCGAGTTCCTCGCGCGTCTCGGCATATTCGAAGGTCGATGTCCTGAGGCCCAGCTCGCGCGCGGCGAGGTCGCGGATCGCGTCGCGGTTCATCGTCAGTTGCGCCGCGCGCGCCGAGGGGACGACATGAAAGCCCTCGGCCTCGACTTCGGCAAGGATTTCGGTGCGGATCGCCTCAACCTCGGGCACGATATGGTCCGGGCGGTGCCTTTCGATCGCGGCGCGCAGCGCGTCGCCGTCGAGCATCGAGAACACCTCATTTTCGTCGGCGACCTGCATCGCGGGCGCGCCCGCATAGCTGTCGCACGCGACGACATGGCAGCCGAGCCGCTTCGCCGAAATCACGAACTCGCGCCCCAGCTCGCCCGAGCCCAAGAGGAGGATTTTTGCGGTGGGGGTCATGCTGCGCTCCGTTGCCCGTCCGAACACCGTCCGCTCCTAATCGGCGTGCCGTGACTTTGCCAGCGGCCAAATGGCGTCGCGCCGCGCGCCAACTTGTGATAGCTTGGGCGCAACCACCCTGGTGAACGCTGCGGGAGGGTCGATAATGACGGATGATTGGCGAGTGGATGACCTGGCGCTGTGCATCAGTCGGCACGCGCGCTATCCGCCCGAGGTTCGACCCGGCGCGGTCTTCACGGTGCGCGCGGTGATGACTGATATGCCCGACCTCGCCGGCGGCGCGGCGGGGACCGCGCTCAACTTTCGCGGCGTCCGCGAACTCGGTCCACGCGCTGCCTATTGCGCGCGGCGGTTCCGCAAGATCACCCCCGGCGCGCCCGACCGTTTCGATGCCGAGGTGATCGACCTGATGACCGCTGTGCAGGGTGCCCCACGCTAGGGCGAAACGCCGCATACCCCTCCTCGTCATCCCGGCCTTCGCCGGGATGACGTTTTAATCATGGATGCATCAAAGATTCATCGCGCTAATCGATTGCTTCGATAAGTGTGCCCGGAAAATTGGGGTTGAGTGCGGCGGCCGCTCGGCATAGCTGGCCCCTGCAAGTATTTTTGCAGTGCAGCAATCAGCAGCAATAAAGGAAACACTCTCCCATGGGTATCATCGGAAGCTCGATCAAGCCGTTCAACGCCACCTCCTATCACCAGGGCAAGTTCGTCCCCGTGACCGACGCCGATGTGAAGGGCAAATGGGCGGTTTTCTTCTTCTATCCGGCCGATTTCACCTTCGTCTGCCCCACCGAGCTCGAAGACCTCGCCGACCAGTATGAAACGCTGAAGGCCCTTGGCGTCGAAGTCTATGCCGTGTCGACCGACACGCATTTCAGCCACAAGGCGTGGCACGACAGCTCGCCGGCGATCGGCAAGATCAGCTATCACATGCTGGGCGACCAGAACCACGTCCTCGCCAACAATTTCGGCGTGCTGCGCGAAGATTCGGGCCTTGCCGACCGCGCAACCTTCGTCGTCGATCCCGACGGCGTGATCCAGGTGATGGAAATCACCTGCGAAGGCGTCGGCCGCAACGCCGAGGAACTGGTCCGCAAGATCAAGGCCGCGGTCCATGTCCGCGCCAACCCCGGCCAGGTCTGCCCGGCGAAGTGGGAAGAAGGCGCCGAAACGCTCGCCCCCTCGATCGAACTCGTCGGCAAGATCTAAGCCGACCGATTGGCAGGACCGGGCGGGCGGCGCTCGCCCGGTCCTTGCACCCTCAGAAAACCAATAACGCTCGTCGTGTCCCCCGCGCGGCGAACCCTTGCTCCTGTCCGAAAGCCTCTCCCCATGCCGATGCTCGACGCCAACACGGCCGCCCAGCTCAAATCCTATCTCGGCAACCTCCGCCGTCCGATCGAGCTGATCGCAAGCCTCGACGCCTCGCCCAAGTCGGCCGAGATGCGCAGCCTTGTCGAAGAGGTTGCGGCGCAGTCGGACCTCGTGACCGCGCGTTTCGACGGCGACGATGCACGCCGCCCCTCCTTCGCGATCCGCGGCGATGACGGGAAGGCCGAGGCCGTGTTCGCGGGCCTGCCAATGGGGCATGAGTTCACCTCGCTGATCCTCGCCTTGCTCCACGTCGGCGGCCACCCGCCCAGGGAAGACGCCGAACTGCTCGATGCGGTGCGCGCCCTGGAAGGCGATTTCACCTTTGAAACCTTCTTTTCGCTCTCGTGCCAGAATTGCCCCGATGTCGTGCAGGCGCTCAACATCATGGCGGCGCTCAATCCAAACATCCGCCACACCGCGATCGACGGTGCGCTGTTTCAGGACGAGGTCGAACGCCGTCAGGTAATGGCGGTGCCCGCCGTGTTCCTGAACGGCGAACCCTTCGGACAGGGCCGCATGGACCTGGCGCAGATCGTCGCGAAGCTCGACACCGGCGCGACGCAGCGCGCGGCCGAGAAGATCGCGGCGAAAGAGCCGTTCGACGTGCTCGTCGTCGGCGGCGGCCCCGGCGGCGCCGCGGCGGCGATTTACGCGGCGCGCAAGGGCATCCGCACCGGCATCGTCGCCGAACGCTTCGGCGGGCAGCTGCTCGACACGCTGGGCATCGAAAACTTCGTCTCGGTCCAGCACACCGAAGGCCCGAAGCTCGCGGCGCAACTGGAAGCGCATGTGAAGGATTATGACGTCGACGTCATGAATGCGCAGGAAGCCGCCGCGCTGATCCCCGGCGGCGCGAACGGCCTCCATGAGGTGAAGCTGAAAAGCGGCGCGAGCGTCAGGGGCAGGACAGTGATCCTGTCGACCGGCGCGCGCTGGCGCCAGATGGGCGTCCCCGGCGAGGCCGAATATCGCAACAAGGGCGTCGCATACTGCCCGCACTGCGACGGCCCCTTGTTCAAGGGCAAGCGCGTCGCGGTGATCGGCGGCGGCAATTCGGGGGTCGAGGCGGCGATCGACCTCGCGGGACTCGTCCAGCATGTGACCCTGATCGAGTTCGACGCCCAGCTTCGCGCCGACGCGGTGCTTCAGGCGAAGCTGGGCAGCCTGCCCAACGTCACGGTGGTCACCTCGGCGCTCACCACCGAAGTGCTCGGCAACGGCGAGAAGGTCGTCGGTCTGCGCTACCGCGACCGCAACAGCGATGAGGAGCATCGCGTCGAGCTCGAAGGCATTTTTGTCCAGATCGGCCTCATCCCCAACACCGAATGGCTCGGCGATGCGGTGGCGCTCAGCGATCGCGGCGAGATCGAGGTCGACGCGCGCGGCGCGACGAGCCAGCCGGGCATCTTCGCCGCGGGCGACGCGACGACGGTTCCTTACAAGCAGATCGTCATCGCGATGGGCGAGGGGTCAAAGGCGTCGCTCTCGGCTTTTGATCACCTGATCCGTTCGCGCGGTTAGCGCAGTAGACAGCGCAGCACCTTCCCCAATATCTCGTCATCCCGGCGAAGGCCGGGATCTCACCGTTACTTGGCATGGCGAGGTCGAGATCCTGGCCTTCGCCGGGATGACGGGATGGTGTTGGAACCAGTTTTTAGCCCTCCGGCCAGACTTCGGTGTCATGGTCGGGGTGCTGGTGGTTGCTCGCCCGGATCGCGCCGACCTGGGCGGCCATCGTCTCTTCGGTCGTGCCCTCGGCGGGGATGGCAAGCTCCTCGAACCACGGCAGCCGCGCTTCGAGGCCGAACTGATATTTCGGCGCGAACCGCGACGGGTCGTCGAACGATCCGGTCGTCAGATTGATATGCTTGCTCTCGTGATAATCATAGGCGAGCGGCGTCCCGCAATTGCGGCAGAAACCGCGCGCCGCCTTGTCGGAGCTGCGGAACCATGCGGGCGCCCCGCGCGTCCAGCGAATCGCGTCGCGCGGCACGCCGATCAGCGCGATGAAGAAATTGCCCGCCGCCTTCTGGCACATGCGGCAATGACAGATGTGCGAGGTGTCGAGCACCGCGCTGACATGATAGCGCACCGCTCCGCACTGGCAGCCGCCCGATGCCTGGGTTTCGATCCGGTCCATGGCCGAAAGCTATCAGCGGCGGCGCGGCCCCGCAACCGCGCCGCCGCATGACGTCACGCGCCGTAGCGCGCGATCACGTCGGCCAGCGGCAGATGGCCACGGCAGAGCCCGCTGCCCAGGGCGCTCTCCCCGCTTTCGAGCGCGGTGGCATAGACGACCGCCGGGTCGGCCTCCAACCGCGCGCGCAGCGCCGCGAGCTTCGGCCAGCGCGTCGGCGGGGCTACCTCGTGAAAATCGAGCCAGCGCGCAACGCCGACGAGCAGCGCGTCGGCGAGCGTCGGCCGGTCGCCGACCAGCCATGGCTCGTCGCCGATCATCGCTTCCAGCTTGTCGTGGCGGCCGATCACCGCTTCCTTGCCATATTCGCGCAAGGATGCTTGCAGCGCCGGGCGCGGCGGGTCCATTTCGAGCGCCACCCACAAGGGGCTGAAGGCGCCGGTGAAGCCGGTGTTGATGAACGCCATCAGCTGTCGCATCCGGTCGGCGTCGGCCGACAGCGGATCGGGGCTGATCCGCCGGTCGTCGTCGCGCGCGGCGAGCCAGCCCGCGATCGCCATGGTTTCGGTGAGCACGCGGCCGTCGTCGGTAATCAGCGCGGGGGTTTCGTGCCGCGCGTTGATGCGCGCATAGGATGGCTCGCGCATTTCGCCGAGCATGTCGACGCGGCACAGGCGATAGGGCTTGCCCAGCCATTCGAGCGCGGCGACAAGCCCCATGGAGCTTCCCAGCGGGAAGCCATAGATAAGGATCGGTTCCAAGTTATTGCTCCATCATCTTGTAAAAGGGGGGAGCTGCGCAGCGCTTTCGGATATAGGCCGCTCGTCGCGCGCGTAAATTACGCACCTTTTTGTAACCATGAGGATGATGATGAAGGATCTGGTTTCGCGCTGTCCGATCGAGGAAGTGATGCAGCTCTTGAGCGGGCGCTGGCCGACCCTGCTGATCTATTATCTCAGCGACGGGACCAAAAGGTTCAGCGAGTTGCAGCGCGACAATCCGACGATCTCGCACAAGATGCTGACGCTCGAACTGCGCAAGCTCGAGGACGCGGGGATCGTCGAGCGCACCGACTTCGACGGCTATCCGCGCCGCGTCGAATATGATCTGACACCCGCGGGCCGGCGCCTCGTCCCGTTGATCGACGCGCTCGGCGACTGGTGGGATTCGGTCGCCGCCGCCGACGGGGAAAACATGGGGGCGGTCGAACCCGTAACAGCGATCCGTGTTTGATCAATCGGTCGGCGCCGCGCACCGGATCAGATGCAGGAAACCGGATAGCGGCGGATATTGGCATCGGCGGTCACCAGCGTCATCCCCTCGCTCAGCGCATGGGCGATGAGCATCCGGTCGACCGGATCGCGATGAATATCGGGCAGGGCGGTCACCATGCGCCACATGTCCTGCGGAAGATCGACGAGCGCAAATCCCACGAGTTCGCCAAGCCGGTCGATCGGCTCGCTGAGAGGGATGCGGTTTGTCTTTTGGAGCTGGGTCAGCTCATAGGCTGTCACCGGACTCACCAGAATCGCGTTTTCGGGGTCTTCCAGCGCGCGTCGTTGCGCGCCGCTCAGCCGACTATCGTTGAGCACGATCCAGACGATGATATGGGTGTCGAGCAGCAACCGCATCGGCGGCGAAAATCAGCCGAATTTGCGCTTGATGCGCTCTTCATATTCCTCGTCGGTCATCGACGGCGGCACGTCGAAGGCTTCGGGCGGATAAGCGGCATATTTTTCGGCCAGACAGCCAAAGGCCGCCTTGCGCTTCGCCGCGATCGCCTCGCGTTCCAGCGCCTCGGCCTCGGGCAGCGCGACCAGGCGCACCTTGGGTTGGCCATCGCGCTGCACGATCACCTCCTCGCCGCGGAGCGCGGCGGCGACCAGCTCGGACAATCGCGTCTTGGCTTCGCCGATGTTGACATGGATCGTCACGGGGCGAAATTAGCATGACCAATCTGCTTAGCCAAGCAAATCGAGGTCGCGCCGCTACTTGAGAGCTTCAACGCCTCTCATAAGTTCCTCCCACCCTGTTCGTTCCTGAACTCGTTGACCGAGCAATCGAGACGCCACGACTTGAAGGGCACCTCGAATGACGGCTTCCTTCGCCCAAGAATCGATTTCAGTATCGTTCAATTGCCAAGCCTGCTGCAGCCATTGCGCAACTTCATAACCGGGATAGGCTCCGTTGGAATGAGCTTTAGCATAGGCGGTGAAGGCGATGATTAATTCGGACGCGTCGTGAACAATGCGCGTCGGCTTCCCCGCACCGCGAACAACGCGAAGTAGATTGGCGGCTGCCCTAACGGCGGCATCTTGGGACTCCGCAAGCGCAGTCGCATCTGGCTCATTCGGCAATATTCCCGAATGGACAAGAATGCGCTTGGGTGGCTCTTGCGGATCGTCGTCCATATCGCCTCATTCCCACTCGATCGTCCCCGGCGGCTTTGACGTATAGTCATACACCACGCGGTTGATGCCCTGGACCTCGTTGATGATGCGCGTCGCGCAGCGGCTCAAGAAACTGGCGTCGAAGGGGTAGATGTCGGCGGTCATGCCGTCGGTCGAGGTGACGGCGCGCAGCGCGCAGACATGGTCATATGTCCGCCCGTCACCCATCACGCCAACCGTCTTGACGGGGAGCAGCACCGCGAACGCCTGCCAGATCGCGTCATAGAGGCCCGCGTTGCGGATTTCTTCGAGATACACCGCGTCGGCCTTGCGCAAAATGTCGCAGCGTTCCTTCGACACTTCGCCCGGAATGCGGATCGCGAGGCCGGGGCCGGGGAAGGGATGGCGGCCGACGAAAATGTCGGGCAGGCCCAGCTCCTTGCCGAGCAGGCGCACCTCGTCCTTGAACAGCTCGCGCAAGGGCTCGACCAGCTTCATGTTCATCCGTTCGGGCAGGCCGCCGACATTGTGGTGGCTCTTGATCGTCACGCTCGGCCCGCCGGTGAACGAAACCGATTCGATCACGTCGGGATAGAGTGTGCCCTGCGCGAGGAAGTCGGCGCCGCCGATCTTCCTTGCCTCTTCCTCGAACACATTGATGAACTCGGCGCCGATGAACTTGCGCTTCGCCTCGGGGTCGGTGACGCCCGCCAGGCCCGCCATGAAGCGCTCCTCGGCGTCCACGACGACCAGCGGGATGTTGTAATGATCGCGGAACAGACGCTCGACCTGTTCGCGCTCGTTCATGCGCAAGAGGCCGTGGTCGACGAAGACGCAGGTGAGCTGTTCGCCGATCGCTTCGTGGATCAGCACCGCCGCGACCGCGCTGTCGACGCCGCCCGACAGGCCGCACAGCACGCGCTGGTCGCCGACCTGTTCGCGGATTTCGGCGATTTTCGTGGCGCGGAACTCGGCCATCGTCCAGTCACCCGAACAGCCGCAGACGTGGCGCACGAAATTGGCGATCAGCTTGGCGCCGTCGGGCGTGTGGACGACCTCGGGGTGGAACTGCGTGCCATAATAGCGGCGCGCGTCGTCGGCGATGAGGGCAAAGGGCGCGCCGTCGCTGACCGCGACGATGCGGAAACCGGGGGCGAATTGCGTCACGCGGTCGCCGTGGCTCATCCACACCTGATGCCGCTCGCCGACCGCCCACAGCCCGTCGAACAGCACGCAGGGTTCGGTGACGGTCAGGAAGGCGCGGCCGAATTCGCCATCGCGCGTCCCGTCGACGCCGCCGGGCTCGACGCGGCCGCCGAGCTGCTGGCTCATCACCTGCTGGCCGTAACATATGCCCAGGATCGGCAGGCCGCTGTCGAACACCGACTGCGGTGCGCGCGGGCTGCCGTCGGCGGGGACCGAGGCGGGCGAGCCCGACAGGATGATGCCCTTGGGCTGCATCCGCTCCAGCGCGGCTTCGGCGGCGCTGAACGGGACGATCTCGCTATAGACGCCCGCCTCGCGGACGCGGCGGGCGATGAGCTGGGTGACTTGCGATCCGAAGTCGATGATCAGGATCGATTCAGGGGCGGCGGAGGGTTCGGGAGTCGGCATGGCTGGCCGATAAGGAAGCCGGGCCATGCTGTCCAGCGGTCGATATGGGCCGCCCGTCGAACCCGCATAGCCTCGACACATTGTTGCGACAATTGCGACATAAGCGAACGCCGCACGAAATCCGGCGTCAGCGGGGGTTAAGCCCCCGCCATGCAAATGAAAAACCAGGACAGAAAAGAAACAAGGCCCTCCCCCATGAACCATGCCCGTCTCTCCCTTTCCGCGCGCGCTGCCTTGCTGGCGGCCGGGGCGTCGCTCGCGCTGCCCGCGTTGGCGGAGGCGCCGGTCGGTCCGCCCCCCGCCGCCGCGGTGGCCGACCAGCCCGCCGACCAGGCCCCGGCGGCGCCCGAAACGGTCGAGGACGCTTATGACGATTATGCCGAGGAGGAGATCGTCGTCACCGCGCCGCGCCTCGCCGGCCAGCTCGACACCGACATCCGGGCCGAGGCCGAACTCGATGAAGCCGCGATCGCCAGCTATGGCGTGTCGAACGTCTCCGAACTGCTCGACGCGCTGGCGCCGCAGACGCGCTCGGGGCGCGGTCGCGGCAGCGGGCGGCCGATCATCCTGGTCAACGGGCGCCGCATCGGCGGTTTCGGCGAAGTGCGCAACCTGCCCCCCGAAGCGATCGCCAAGGTCGAGGTGTTCCCCGAAGAGGTCGCGCTGCAATATGGCTATTCGGCTGACGAGCGCGTGGTCAATCTGGTGCTCAAGCCCAATTTCCGGCAGGTTTCGGTCGAGGCCGAAGGCGGCGTCCCGACCGAGGGCGGCCGCTTTCAGAGCGAGATCGAGCCGAGCTTCCTCGCGATTACCGAAAACGGCCGGATCAACATCAACGCGGGCTGGGAACGCAAGTCGATGCTGCGCGAAAGCGAGCGCGACCTCGATTATGACGACCCGGCGCAGGCGGCCGAAGCACCCGCGCGCAGTCTGCTCGGCGCGTCCGATGAATATCGCATCGACGCAACGGTTCAGCGCAGCCTCAGCAAGACGACCGATGCGTCGATCAACCTCAGGCTCGACCAGACCGATACGCTGTCGCTGCTCGGCCCCGGTTCCGGCGGCGTGGCCGATCCGCTGGAACGCGACAGCCGCGCGCGCAACCTGACCTCGACCGCCAGCGTCAACGGGATGCTCGGCGACTGGCGCTGGTCGGTCACCGGCAATTATGCCGACGCCGATCAGCGGACCTTCACCGATCGCATCGACGGTTCGGTCGACCGCTTCGACAGCAGCCAGCGGACATTCGGCGGCAGCGCCAACCTGTCGGGCACGGTGACCGAAGGCTGGGCGGGGCCGATCCGCCTGTCGATGACCGGCAGCTATTCGGGGCTGCGCTTCGACAGCCGGTCCGAGCGCGCCGACGGCGTGACCACCACCGACCTGTCGCGCGACCTGCCCGGCGTGTTCGGTTCCTTGACCGTGCCGCTGCTCGATCCCGACTACGAGGTCGGCAAGATCGGCACCCTGTCGCTGACGCTGAGCGGACAGGTTCAGAATCCCAGCGATTTCGACGCGCTCAAAAGCTGGGGCGCGAACCTCAACTGGGGCGTCACCGACAGCCTGTCGCTGATCGCCAGCTTCAACAGCGATGAGGCCGCGCCGGGCATCCAGCAGCTTGGCGCGGCGCCGCTGGTGACGCCCGCGGTGACCTACTACGACTTTTCGACCGGCCAGACGGTGCAGATCACGACGACGACCGGCGGCAATCCCTTGCTGCTCGCCGAACGGCGCCGCGACCTCAAACTCGGGCTCAACTGGTCGCCGCCGATGATCGACGGGCTCAATCTGTCGGTCAATTACAACCACAACAAAAGCTATGACACCGCGAACAGCTTTCCCCTGCTGACCCCGGAGATCGAGGCGGCCTTTCCCGACCGCGTGACGCGCGACGCGAACGGCGTGCTCGTCGCGCTCGACCAGCGGCCGGTCAATTTCGACCGCGCTGAAAATTCGCAGATCCGCTGGGGTCTCAACTTCGGCAAGAGCTTCGGGCAGCCCGAACAGCGCGCCGGACCGCGCGGCGAGCGTGGCGGTCCCGGCGTCGGCGCTCCGCGCCGCGGCGGCCCGCGCGCGGGCATGCGCGGCGGTCCCGGCGGCATGTTCGGCGGACCGCAGGGCGGGCGCTGGCAGGTCTCGCTCTATCACACGGTAAAGCTCACCGACACGGTGCTCATCCGTCCCGGCGTGCCCGAACTCGACCTGCTCGATGGCTCGGCGACCGGCAGCGGCGGCGGGTCGAACCGCCACCTCCTCGAACTCGACGGCGGCGTCTTCCACAAGGGCATGGGCGTGCGGCTGAGCGCGAAATATGACAGCGGCAGCACGGTGACCGGCGGCAGTGCGGGCGATCTTGACTTCGGCGACCTCGCGACCTTCAACCTGCGCTTCTTCGTCAACCTCGACCAGCAGCCGAAATTGACGGGCGCGCTCCCCTTCCTCAAAGGCTCGCGCCTCCGCCTTGCCATCGACAATGTCTTCGACGCCCAGCGCAAAATCACCGACGCAAACGGCGTGGTCCCGCTCAATTATCAGCCGGGCTATATCGACCCGCTCGGCCGCTATATCGAACTGGAGTGGCGCAAGACTTTCTAGGCGACGACGCCCGCGGTGCCGACCTCAACCTCCGAAGCGGAGCCGACGGGAACGAAGGACAGCGCGCGTGCGAACTGCGCGGTGCAGCTTGCCCAGCTGTATCGCGCGCCGAGCGCGGCGGCGTCGCGGCGGTCGCGCGTCAGCGCGCGGTCGATCGCGCGGCCAAGGTCTTCGTCGAGCGCGCCCGCGTCGTCGGTGACGATGTCGCCCGGCCCCGGCACCGGATAGGCAGCGACCGGCGTGCCGCAGCTCAGGGCTTCGATCACGACGAGGCCGAAGGTGTCGGTGCGGCTTGGAAAGACGAACACGTCGGCGCCCGCATAGGCCGAAGCGAGCGTCTCGCCGCCGAGCTTGCCGAGGAACAGCGCGCCCCGATGGCGGGCTTTCAATTCGGCGAGCGCGGGGCCGTCGCCGACGACGACTTTCGTGCCCGGTCGATCGCAATCGAGGAAAGCGCCGATATTCTTTTCGACCGCCACGCGGCCGACATAGAGCTGGATCGGGCGCGCCAGCCCGTCAAAGGCGGGATGCGGCCCGCGGTCGGGGCGGAACAGCGCATGATCGACGCCGCGTTCCCACATCATCGTCTGCGTCAGCCCCTGACCGGCGAGCTCGCGCGCCAGGCTGCGCGTCGCGACCATGATGTGCCGCGCCGGGCGGTGGAACCAGCGGATGAAGCGCCAGACGAAGGCGGGTGAGACGGGCAGCCGCGCCGCGACATATTCGGGAAAGCGCGTGTGATAGGCGGTGGTGAAGGGGAAGGCGTTGTCGAGGCACCAGCGCCGCGCGGCGAGGCCGAGCGGCCCTTCGGTCGAGATATGGATCGCCTGCGGAGCAAAGGCGCGGATCCGGCGCCCGACCGCGCGCCGCCCGGCGAAGGCGAGGCGGATTTCGGCATAGGAGGGGCAGGGGACCGACCGGAACAGGTCGGGCGAGATGACGCCGACCTCATGCCCCGCCGCGCGCAGCTCGCCGATCGTCGCCTGGAGCGTGCGGACGACGCCGTTGACCTGCGGCTCCCACGCATCGGTGACGATCAATATCCTCATGCGGCGGCGGGCAGTGCGAGCGGGGTCGGCGCGCTCCGCGCGGCGACTTCCTTTGCCCAGTGGAGGATTTCCATGGTGCCGTCATGATGTTCGACCAGCGCGGTGCAACCCTCGACCCAGTCGCCGTCGTTATAATATTCGGTGCCCTCGATCTCGCGCATTTCCGCGCTGTGGATATGGCCGCACACGACGCCGTCGACGCCGCGCGAGCGCGCCGCATGGGCGACGACTTCCTCATAGCGGCCGATGAACTGGACCGCGTTCTTGACCTTGTGCTTGGCGACCATCGACAGCGACCAATAGGGCAGGCCGAGCTTGTGGCGGACCCAGTTGACCACGACGTTGCACTTCATCAGCGCGGTGTAGGCGGCGTCGCCGGCGAAGGCGAGCCAGCGGTGCGCCAGCATCACCGCGTCGAATTCGTCGCCATGGACGATCAGCAGCTTGCGGCCATCGGCGGTTTCGTGGATCGCCTCGCGGCGGATTTCGACGCCGCCGAAATCGAAGCCGTCGAACGGGCGCACCATCTCGTCATGGTTGCCGGGGACATAGACGACGCGCGTGCCGCGTTTCGCGCGCTTGAGCACGCGCCACACGACGTCATTATGCTCGGGCGGCCAGAAATGCCGCTTCTTGAGCCGCCAGCCGTCAATGATGTCGCCGACGAGGTAGAGCGTCTCGCAATCCACATGATCGAAAAAGTCGATCAGCAGTGGTGCGTTGCAGCCGCGCGTCCCCAGATGGATGTCGCTGACCCATATCGTGCGATAGCTCCGCCGTTCGCCGATCACGCGCTCGGGAATATGCGGTTCGCTCGTGAAAGGGTCGGCAAAGCGGGCTGGGATCGGCAGGGTCGAGATCGATGCCATGTCACACTCCGTAAGCAGCCTTTGGCTGCCCCCGGCCTAGACAGGAGATTTGTTACACTGTGCGATTCAAAACCGCGTCGGTTCGGGGACGGTTTGAAGGCGGTTTAGTGACGGAGGGAGCGATTTTATCCTCGTCATTGCGAGGAGCCGAACGCGACGCGGCAATCCAGAGCCCGCGTAAACCGCTCTGGATTGCTTCGCTACGCTCGCAATGATGAAGCTCAGAATCAGACCCGCCGGATGACCAGGTTCCTGATTTCGCTCATGTCTTCCATCGCAAAGCGCACGCCTTCGCGGCCGAGTCCGCTGTCCTTGACCCCGCCATAGGGCATATTGTCGACGCGATAGGAGGACACATCGTTGACGACGATGCCGCCGACGTCGAGATGATCCCACGCCGCCAGCACCTTGTGCAGGTCGCGCGTGAAGAGCCCCGCCTGGAGCCCGAATTTGCTGTCGTTGACCTCGGCCAGCGCGGCGTCCCAGTCGGTGAATCGCGACAGGATGACGACCGGGCCAAAGGCCTCCTCGCGCACGACATCGGTGTCGGCGGGGACATTTTCGAGCAACGTCGCCTCCAGCATATTGCCCGCGCACCCGCCGCCCGCCAGCAGCGTGGCGCCCGCCGCGACCGCATCGTCGATCCAGCCTTTGAGCCGCTGCGCTTCCCTGACCGAAATCATCGGGCCGATGAAGGTGTCGCGATGCTTGGGGTCGCCCGATTTCAGCGTCTTGACCCGCGCGGTGAGCATGTCGCGAAACCGGTCGTAAACATCGGCATGGATGATCGCGCGCTGCACATGGATGCAGCTTTGCCCCGACTGGTAATAGCCGCCGAAGATGATGCGTTCGAGCGCATGATCGAGGTCGGCGTCGCGGTCGACGATCACCGCGGCGTTGCCGCCGAGTTCGAGCACGACCTTTTTCTTGCCCGCCCTGGCCTTCAATTCCCAGCCGACGCCGGGCGATCCGGTGAAGGAGAGCAGCTTCAATCGCGCGTCGGTCGTGAACAGGTCGGCGCCGTCGCGGCTCGCGGGCAGGATGCTGAACGCGCCTTCGGGAAGAACGTCGCATTCGGCGAGCACCTCGCCCATGATGATCGCGCCGAGCGGCGTCAGCGATGCGGGCTTCATCACGAACGGGCAACCCATCGCGATCGCGGGCGCGATCTTGTGCGCGGCGAGGTTCAAGGGGAAGTTGAACGGCGAGATAAAGCTGCACGGCCCGATCGGCACGCGCTTCCACATCCCCATATAGCCCTTCGCGCGCGGCGAAATGTCGAGCGGCTGGACCTCGCCATAATTGCGCGTCGCTTCCTCGGCGGCGATGCGGAAGGTGTCGATCAGGCGGGTAACCTCGCCCTCCGAATCGGCGATCGGCTTGCCCGCCTCGACGCACAGCGCATAGGCGAGCTCGTCGAACCGCTCCTGAAAGCGCGCGACGCAATGGCTGAGCACATCGCGTTTCTCGTAACTCGCGAGCCGCGCCATCGGCTCGGCGGCGCGCACGGCGCCCGCGATGGCCTCGTCGATGACGTCGGGGGTCGCGAGCGCGGTGCGGAACGCGACTTCGCCGGTGAACTTGTCGGTCACGACCAGGTCGCTGTTCGGCTGCGCCGCCTTGTTGTTGAGGTAAAGCGGGTAGACGTCTTTCAACTTCATTTTACAAATCTCCGTACCCCGGCGAAAGCCGGGGTCCAGGGCTGGAACGCGCGACGGTTGCGCAAGGACGCTCTGCACCCCGGCTTCCGCCGGGGTGCAGGGGGCGAAAGGTCAAAGCTCCTTCGACAGCCTCTTGATGTCATTATTCAAAATCTGGTCATTCTCCGAATAATCGACCGGACAGTCGATCAGATGGGCGCCCGGCGTGTCGAGGCAATGCGCGAGCAGCGCTTTGAGATGCGCGGCGCTTTCGACGCGGTGGCCGCTCGCCCCATAGCTTTCGGCATATTTGACAAAATCGGGGTTGCCATAGGTCAGGCCCCAATCCTTGAAGCCCATGTTCGCCTGTTTCCAGCGGATCATGCCATAGCTGTTGTCGTTGAGGATAAGCACGGTGAGATTGAGACCGAGGCGCACCGCGGTCTCCATCTCCTGGCTGTTCATCATGAAGCCGCCGTCGCCGCAGATCGCCATGACCTTGCGGTCGGGATAGAGCATCGCCGACATCATCGCGCTCGGCAGCCCCGCGCCCATCGTCGCGAGCGCATTGTCGAGCAGCACCGTGTTCGGCTTGCACGCGGTATAGCCGCGCGCGAACCAGATTTTATAGACGCCATTGTCGAGACAGATGATCCCGTCGTCGGGCATCGCGTCGCGGATCTGCTGCACAAGATAGGGCGGAAAGATGGGAAAACGCTCGTCCCTGGCGAGCGGCGCCGTATGCGCGACCTCGGCCTGGCGATAGGCGAGCAGATGGTCGAACGTCCAGCCGCCGTTGGGGACGATATCCTCCTTCATCTGCCACACCGCATTGGCGATGTCGCCGATCACCTCGATGTCGGGGAAATAGACGGGATCGACCTCGGCGGTCTTGGTCGACACATGGATCACCGTCGGCCCGCCGCGCTGCATGAAGAAGGGCGGTTTTTCGATCACATCATGGCCCAGGTTGACGATACAGTCCGACGCCTCGACCGCGCGGTGGACGAAGTCGCCCGCCGACAAGGCCGCGCAGCCCAGGAACTTCGGGTGCCGCTCGTCGATCACGCCCTTGCCGAGCTGCGTCGTCAGAAAGGGGATGCCGGTCTTTTCGATGAATTGCAGCAGCATCCGGCTCGTCATCGTGCGGTTCGCTCCCGCGCCGATCACCAGCACGGGCGATTTCGCCTTTTCGAGCGCCTTCACCGCTTCGCGGATCGATTTGCTGTCGGCGTTCGGGCGGCGCGAATGGCTGCGCTTGAGCGGCGTCGAATCGGTGTGTTCGTCGGCGATGTCCTCGGGCAGCTCGATATGCACCGCGCCGGGCTTTTCTTCCTCCGCGAGGCGAAAGGCCTCGCGCACGCGGCTGGGGATATTGTCCGACGAGGCCATCTGGTGCGTGAACTTGGTGATCGGCGACATCATCGCGACGACGTCGAGGATCTGAAAGCGCCCCTGCTTCGATTTCTTGATCGGCTTTTGCCCCGTGATCATCATCATCGGCATCCCGCCGAGCTGCGCATAGGCGGCGGCGGTGACGAAGTTGGTCGCGCCGGGGCCGAGCGTCGCGAGGCAGACGCCGGTCTTGCCGGTGTGCCGGCCGTAGGTCGCGGCCATGAAGCCCGCGCCCTGTTCGTGGCGCGTCAGGATCAGCTTGATCTTCTTCGACCGCGACAGGCTGTCGAGGAAATCGAGATTTTCCTCGCCCGGAACGCCGAAAATATATTCGACGCCTTCTTCTTCCAGGCATTCGATGAACAGGTCGGATGCTTTTTTCATGCGTGTCGCCCCCTCAAGCCGCGCACCGTCATGGTGCGGCCCCAGATCATGCCGGCGACCCCTCGGCATCCTGTCGTTGCAGCGGCGCCCGTCATAAGCCCGCGAGTCCCTGCTGCATCACGCAGGATTTGTAACGAGGGGGGAAGAGGTTGTCACGCGGGGTGTCTTCGGTCGCATTGGATAAGATTCGCGCAGAGGTCGCAAAGAGCGCAGAGGGAAAGGAGATTTTCGAAAGGCGCGGAAAACTGCGCAACTTCACTCGGAATCGGTGCTGAGCGCGTCTTCGGTCGGAGTGCGCGGCCGCGCTTAAAGCGACAAAGGATACGCATGGGCGCGCCGAAAATGTCTCCTTTGTGGCTTTAAGCGAAATCGCGTGCGGTGCCATCGCCGCGGGTGTCTGGTTCAGGAGACGGGGCGGGGCATGGCGCATGAGCCGAAGCTAGCGCGGGGCGATGGTGTAGGACAGGAGATTTCGGCGGTGGGACGTTAAGTAAACTTGAGCCTCAATCCCTCCCACATGGCCTAGCTGACCGGCGCGATAACGTCATATCCCCGCGACCTTGCGCAGCGCCTTGTTCATGCGCGATTGCCAGCCGGGGCCGCCAGCCTTGAAGGCTTCGAGCACTTCGGAGTCGAGCCGGATCGAGACGGCGACCTTGGTCTTGTCGGCTTTCGGCCGTCCGCCGACATTCCGGCGCATCTTGTCCGCCAGCGCGGGGAAGGCGTCGGCAAAGGGGCGCGCCTGCGCCAGTTGCTCGTCGGTCGCTTCGGGCGCGTCGGGATCGCTGGCGATCATCCGCTGGATTTCCTTTTCGCTCGGACGTCCGGTCATCGTCATAACAGGCCTCTTTCCTTTTTGCTGGCGTGGCGCATCGAGATCACCGACACCCCTTCGGTGCCGAGCAGGGCGAACACCACCGCAATCGTTCCATCGTCGAGGCGCCCGATCGCCATATGCCGACCGCCCTTCGCCGGGATCACCTGAGCCGACAGGAAAAACTCTTCCGACAAATCGGCGAAATCGAACCCGTGCTTGGCGAGATTGATCTGCCGCTTCGATTCGTCCCAGAGGATCATTGAGGGTTATTGTATATACATAATGTGTGGGGGTCAAGTATGCGTATATACAGATACTGCGCGACGGAGCGTTGTCCACACCATCGCCGTAATTGCCAGCATCGGTGTTGGATCACGGTCCAGCGTTGACCGCTGCGGAAACCGCTTCGGCCTTTGACATGGCCTTAGCCCTTCCAACAGCCGAGGCAGCGAAATCGTTGCGAAGAAGGGGTATGATCTTCGATTCCAAGTTGGCGACCGCTTGGTTTACCTTGGCTGCTACGGGGTCGTCTTCTCCTCGTCCCAGGAACATGTCTGCTCTCAGCTTACGAGTGAAATCGCGATCACTGCTGTCATGGTCATCAACATAGGATTCGACCGCAACAAGGACAATCCGATGCTGATGAGCAATCGTCCTGAGGCACTCCTCTTCGTCCTTACCAAAGAAAGCAGTCGCGAACGGCATCACGGAATATAGAGCATTCCAGTCTTCGTGAGTCGCATTGCTTCGATGGTATATTGCCTGCGCCGTGCAAAGGCGCTTCGCGCGTTCGGGCGGTTGGGCCTTTAGATCGAAACCATCTTCGACCAGTTTTGCTTCGGCACGGCTCAGTTCTGCTGCCGAAATGAAGTTTCCGCGAATGCCTTCGAGTGCGTCTTTGGCGCGATATGCAGCGGTCAATACCCGCTCACCGGTATCCATTTGCCGCTCAAGTTGCTTTTGCGCCCTCCAATCAGCAACAGCATCTCGCCCTTGCTTCGCAGCCCAGATGACCGCCGCGACGCCACCCCAGGCGGCGAGCCCCGATAGCATGGAGCCCATTGCATCCCAGTCAATCTGGCTTAGGCAAGATACTGCCATACGATTCCTTTCAAATGGCCATGACTCCCTGCGGAGGATAATCCCTGACCATTAGAAAGGGACTTCAAGCACTGTCGCCTGACATCCACCGCTTCACCTTCTCGACGCAGCCGTCCAGATCATCGCGAACTTGGCATACAAGCAATCGCGGCTATTCCGGTAACCCGCCACCAACCGCCCCTCAATCGACGTCGAACAGCCCCGCCAATTGCTCAACCATCGTGCCGCCCAGCTGCTCGGCGTCCATGATCGTCACGGCGCGGCTGTAGTATCGCGTTACGTCGTGCCCGATGCCGATCGCGCAGAGTTCGACCGGCGAGCGGTTTTCGATCCAGTCGATCACCTGGCGCAGATGCTGGTCGAGATAGGCGCCGTGGTTGACCGACAAGGTGCTGTCGTCGACCGGCGCGCCGTCCGAAATCACCATCAGGATGCGGCGTTCCTCGGGGCGATGGATGATGCGGCTGTGCGCCCACATCAGCGCCTCGCCGTCGATATTCTCTTTCAGCAGCCCCTCGCGCATCATCAGCCCCAGCGACTTGCGCGCGCGGCGATAGGGTTCGTCGGCGGGCTTGTAGATGATGTGGCGCAGGTCGTTGAGGCGGCCGGGGTGCGCGGGGCGGCCCGCGGCGAGCCAGTCCTCGCGGCTCTGCCCGCCCTTCCACGTTCGCGTGGTGAAGCCCAGAATCTCGGTCTTGACGCCGCAGCGTTCGAGCGTGCGCGCGAGAATGTCGGCGCTGATCGCGGCGATGCTGATCGGGCGGCCGCGCATCGAGCCGCTATTGTCGATGAGCAGCGAGACGACGGTATCGCGGAAGTCGGTGTCGCGCTCGATCTTGTAGCTCAAGGACTGGCCGGGCGAGACGATAACGCGCGCAAGGCGCGCGGCGTCGAGCTGGCCTTCCTCCTGGTCGAAATCCCACGCGCGGTTCTGCTGCGCCATCAGGCGGCGCTGGAGCCGGTTCGCGAGCTTGGTCACCGCGCCCTGCAAATGCGTCATCTGCTGGTCGAGATAGGCGCGCAGGCGGGCGAGTTCGTCGGCGTCGCACAGCTCGGTCGCGGCGACGATTTCGTCATGCTTCTCGGTGAAGCGGAGGTAATTGAAGTCGGGAATGTCGCTCGGCAGGCGGTTGGGGCGCACGGGCAGCATCCCCTCATCGCCTTCGCCGCCCATTTCGGGTTCGCCGTCGGCCTCCATTTCCTGCGCGTCGGGGTCGCTGTCGCCGTCGTCGGCCTGATCGCCCGCCATTTCGGCGCGCGCGTCGACCTGGCTTTCGCCGGCGCCGCCGTCTTCGCTGTCCTGCTCTTCCGGCGCGTCTTCGGCTTCGGTCTGATCGTCTTCGCCGCCATCCTCGGCGCCTTCCTCCAGCGGTTCGTCGCTCTGGATGAGGTCGAGGTGGCGGAGCGCGAGCTTCGCGGTTTCGGCGAACGCCGCCTGATCGTCGAGCAGCATCGACAGCGCGGTGAGGTCGCCGCCCGCTTCCTTGCTGATCCATTCGCGCACCAGCGACAGGCCGGTTTCGGTTCCCTGCGGCGCGCGTTCGCCGGTCAGCGCCTCGCGCAGCATCAGTTCGAGCGCGCTCGACATCGGGACATCGGCGCGATCCTGCGCGCGGCTGATCGGGTCCGAGCGCATCCGCATCGCAAGGCTGGCGGCGAGGTTGCCACGCATTCCCGCCATATGCCGCGCGCCCAGCGCCTCGATCCGCGCGCGCTCCATCGCGTCGAAGGCGGCGGCGGCGGCGGGTTCGAGGGGGCGCGCGGCATTGTGGATCTTGTCGCTGTGATGCTTCATCCGCAGCGCATAGGAGTCAGCGAAACCGCGCGCCTCGGCGACCTGATCGGCGGGCAGCGTGCGCGACGGCGTCGGCACCTTGATCGCCTTGCCGACCTGCGCGGGCGCGTCGGCGGTAAAGCCGACCTCGACCTCGGCATCGCGCGTCACCGCGCGCGCGACGCTCGACAGCGCGGCCTTGAAATCGTCGAGGGGGGATTGAGCGGTCATTTCGAGTCGGCTCTAACCAGCTTTGGATGACGAAGAAATCCCTTTCATCGTCACCCCGGACTTGATCCGGGGTCCATGGCCTCACCCGCCGAATGGACCCCGGATCAAGTCCTGGGTGACGAAAGGAGGAGTAAGCGGGGCTTTAGCTAAGCTCGCTTGACGCCGCGCGGGCGTGGGCGCATCCGCCGCATATGTCCTCCCCCGCACTCTCCCCCATGAAGCGGCCGTGGATCGTCATCGCCTGCGCGGCCTTCATCGTCACGCTGGCGATGGGCGTGCGTCAGTCGTTCGGGCTGTTCCTGCCGCAGATGAGCGTCGATATCGGCATCAGCCGGTCGGACTTCGGCCTCGCGATGGCGCTCCAGAACCTGCTCTTCGGGCTGGTCCAGCCGTTCGTCGGCGCGCTCGCCGACAAGCATGGCGCAGGGCGGGTCGTGCTCGCGGGGGCGCTGCTCTACGCGCTCGGGCTGATCGGCGCGGCATTTGCGACCGATGCGATCGGGCTGCACATCAGCTTCGGCATCTTCATCGGCATGGCGCAGTCGGCGACGACCTTTGTTGTCGTGCTCGGCGCGGTCGGCCGCGTCGTCAGCCCCGAAAGACGCAGCACCGCCTTTGGCATCGTGACCGCAGGGGGATCGCTGGGACAGTTTCTCGTTGTGCCTTTCGCCTCGATGCTGCTTGGTGATCTCGGCTATCAGCAGACGTTGTGGATCATGGCGGGGTTGGTTGCGCTCTGCGGCCTGCTCGCGATCGGCGTCGCGGGTCGGCCCGACGGCTCGGCTACGCTGGCGATCGAGGAACAGAGCGCGCGCGAGGCGCTGCGCGAGGCGGCGGTCCACCGCGGCTACTGGCTGCTCAACGCGGGCTTTTTCGTGTGCGGTTTCCATATCGCCTTCATCGCGACGCACCTGCCCGCCTATCTCGACGACAAGGGGCTGGGGATCGAGATTGGCGCGCAGGTGCTGGCGCTCGTTGGGCTGTTCAACATCCTCGGCTCCTATGTGTTCGGCCGCGCGGGCGATGTGCTGCGCCAGAAATATGTGCTCTCGGCGCTCTATACCGCGCGCTCGGCGGTGATCGCGCTCTTCCTGTTCCTGCCGCTCAGCCATGCGAGCGCGCTCGCCTTCGCGGGTGCGATGGGCTTCCTGTGGCTCGGCACCATCCCGCTCACCAGCGGGATCGTCGGGCGCATCTTCGGCGTCCGTCACCTGTCGATGCTCTACGGCATTGTGTTCCTCAGCCATCAGATCGGCAGCTTCTTCGGCGCGTGGATGGCGGGGCTGATCTTCGACGCGACGGGCAGCTATAATATCGCCTGGGGTTTCGCGATCGCGCTCGGGCTGTTCGCGGGGCTCGTCCACCTGCCGATCGCCGACGCGCCGGTCAAACGGTTGCAGGCGGCATGAAGTTGGCGCGGCAGGACGTGATTGCGCTGGCGCTGTTCGCCGCGATCGCGGTCGGCGGCCTGTGGCTGTGGACCGGTGAGGGGCCGGTCGTGTGGCTTGCCGATTTTGCGGTGATGTGCGGCTTTTAGTCGCTTAGCGCTCGTCGCCGACTTCGGCGGTACGGTGGCAGATCGCTTCGTGCCGCTCTTTCGTCAACGCCGGGTCGGGTTCCAGCCGGAACACATGCGCCCACGGCGTCGCCACGCGCTCGGGCCGCGTGCGTTTTCCCGCGACGACGTCGATGAAATCGCGACAGGCGGGCGCGCTCAGCAGGAAATTGCTGTGCCCCGTCGATCCGCGCGACACATCGGTGGTGTCGATCACCGTCAGCCCGGCGAGCGCCGCGGGATAGCAGCGTTCGGGCAGCCCCTTCGCTTTCAGGTCGGCCGCCTCGAACGGGTCGAAACAATAGGGCGAGCCCAATCGCGGATAGCCGTGGATCGCGCGCGATGCCGCGAGCGCCTTGTCGGCGCGCGAGGCATAGATGGTGATCCGCCGGTCGTTCGCGACGCGCCGCGCCGACAGCACTTCGGCTTCGATGTCGCGCTCGAACGTCTCGCGGTCGATGTCGGGCGAGGCGAGGATGATGTTGGAGATATTGCTGCTGTCGGCGCTGCTCGACGCGCGGTCGACATAGGCGACCGCGGGGATCACCAGCCGTGCGCCGAGCGAGTGCGAGACGATGACGATTTCCTTGACCCAATCCTGTTCGGCGAGACTTTTCAGGAAATCGCGGAAATTGCGAACGTCGTGATACATGTTCGTTTCGTCGACGACATAGCTCAAAAGCCTGCCCTGCGACGGCCAGCTATATTCGATGATCGGCCCGTCAAAGCCGGTCATCCGTGCGATCTGCGCGGCGTCCTTCGAGGTGGTCGAGAAGTTCTCGCGATAGCCGTGGACATAGAGCAGCACACGGCCCTGCCGCCGGTCGGTTTCGGCCTGCAACGCGCGCCACCAGTCGGGCGCGGCCTGAAAGGCGAGTGGGGGCAGGAAGCGCTTTTTCCTGCCCACAACGATGTCGCGCGGCGCGTCGAAGCGGCCAAAGCGCACACGGTCGCCGCGGTGATGGAGCAGTTCGATCGGGTCGCCGCGGCAATCGGGCAGGCGGCTCGTCGCGAAGAAATAGGGCAACGCTTCACCGTCGACCGCCGCGCCGGGCTGCGCGGTGCAGCGCGGGTCGGCGATATAGGCGGCGTGGCGGACCTTGCCATAATCGACCGCAGCGATGCTGCACCCCGACAGCGCGAGCGCGGCTCCGCACGCCGCCGCCAGCTGGCGGACGGGTATCACCGCGCGACGACGCTCTCGGGCAAATCTTCGCCGAACACGCGCTGATAATATTCGGCGACGATCATCCGTTCGGCCTCGTCGCATTTGTTGAGGAAAGACAGGCGGAAGGCAAAGCCGATATTGCGGAAGATTGCGGTGTTCTGCGCCCAGCTGATGACGGTGCGCGGCGACATCACGGTCGAAATGTCGCCGTTGATGAAGCCCTGGCGCGTCAGGTCGGCGACCTTGACCATATTGGCGATCGTCGTCTCGTCGGTATCGGGCACCTTGGCGAGGATGATTTCGGCTTCGGTCGTCGCGGGCAGATAATTGAGCGTGACGACGATGTTCCAGCGGTCCATCTGACCCTGGTTGATCTGCTGCGTCCCGTGATAAAGTCCGCTCGTGTCGCCGAGCCCGACGGTGTTCGCGGTCGAGAAGAGGCGGAACCAGGGGTTCGGGCGGATCACGCGATTCTGGTCGAGCAGGGTCAGCTTGCCCTCGGTCTCGAGCACGCGCTGGATCACGAACATGACGTCGGGGCGCCCCGCATCATATTCGTCGAAGACGAGTGCCGTGGGCGTCTGGAGCGCCCATGGGAGCAGGCCTTCGCGAAACTCGGTGACCTGCTGGCCGTCGCGCAGCACGATGGCATCGCGGCCGACGAGGTCGATTCGGCTGATATGCGCGTCGAGGTTGACGCGGATGCACGGCCATTTGAGCCGCGCCGCGACCTGTTCGATATGCGTCGACTTGCCGGTCCCGTGATAGCCCTGCACCATCACGCGGCGGTTGTATTTAAAGCCCGCGAGGATCGCGAGCGTCGTGTCGCCGTCGAAGACGTACGCCGGATCAAGGTCGGGCACGCGCGCGTCGGCTTCGCTGAATGCCGGCACCTTCATGTCGATGTCGACGCCGAACATCTCGCGCGCGTCGACCTCGGTGTCGGGCGCTGCCAGCAGCGTCGATCCGTGATGGTCGGGGAGGCTGTTCGGGATATCGGTCATGGCAGGGGTCCAACGCAAGGAGAGGAGCGGCCGCGGTATCGTCATGGGTTGCGCCTTGCAACGCCTTTTCAGAGGAGACCGAGCGCCTTCATCACCGCCGACTGGTCGTAATAGGGGCGCTCGCAGACGATCCTGTCGCTGCCGGGCGCGAATTCAAAGCTCGCCGCCATGCGGATGCGAAACGCCTTGCCGGTCGGCTCGATCGTGCGCAGGCCCAGCTTCAGCGGCCCCAGATGCGTACCGGTGAGCCAGAATTCGACGAGCACACTGTCGCTCGCCGCGTCGGCGGCGATCGCGATCACCTCATTCGCCTGGTCGGGAAAGGGCTCGCGCGACGCGGCGAAATAGGACCGCACCGCCGCTTCGCCGTCAAAGACGGTGCCGGGCCCCATCAGCTCATAGCGTGGATGGTCGAAGGTCGCGATGACGCCGTCCCAGTCGTGCGCGATTTCGAGCGCCATGTGCCGTCGCACCACCGCGATCCGTGCTTCGTCCAGTTCGGTCATCGCGCGTCTCCTATGCGAATGCCTTGGTCTTCCTCAGCAATTGATAGGCCTCAACCACTTCGCCGAGTCGCGTTTCGAATCGGCGATCGCCGCCGTTGCGGTCGGGATGATATTTGCGGACGAGCTCGCTGTAGCGGCGGCGGAGCGCGGCGCGGTCGGCATCGGCGGCAAGGCCCATCAACCGCATCGCGGCATGTTCTTCACGCGACAGGCCGGGATTGGCCGCCTCGCGCCGCGCTTCCTCCATCCGCTGCCGGAAGCGCGCGCCGAGCGCGTCGATCGGATCCCTGAAATCGGCCCAGCGCGGCGGCAGGTCGGCGCTGCCCGCGGCACGGAAGGCGCGGCTTTCGGTTTCCCATCCGGCGGTCGGCGATTGCGCCGCCATGATCTGATCGGCGCTCATCCCCTCAAAGAAATTATAGCCCGCGTTGAACTCGCGCACATGGTCGAGGCACAGCCAGCGGTAGGGCGGCGGGCCGTCGGGCGAGCGGTGCGCCGAGGCGGGGGCGCGAAACTCGCCCGGCTCGCGGCAGCCGGGCACCGCGCAGGGCGCCTCGCGCGGCACGCGGCCATGAAAACGGGCGGGGCGGGAGGAGGACGGCAAAACGGGCTTTCGGGTTGTGGGAGGTCTTATAATTTGGCGACGTTGGGCCTATGGTCAACCCCATGAGCAGCAAAGGCCCCGTACAGCAAGAGATGGAAAGCCTGCTCGCCGCAGCCTTTCCCGACGCCCATTTCGCCCTCAGCAACGACAGCGCCAAACATCATGGCCATGCGGGCGACGACGGCAGCGGCGAATCGCATTTCAGCCTGAGCATCGAATGGGCGGGCTTTCAGGGCATGAACCGGGTGATGCGTCAGCGCATGGTGAACAAGGCACTCGGCGACCTGCCGGGGCAGCGCGTCCACGCGCTCGCGATCCGCGCGACGGCGCCGGGCGAATAGAGGCTCGAATGGCCGAGCATCGCATCTATGGCATGAGCTTCGCGAGCGTTTATCCGCATTATGTGACCAAGGCCGAGCGCAAGGGCCGCACAAGGGAAGAGGTCGACGCGATCATCCGCTGGCTGACCGGCTATAGCCAGGAGGAACTGGACGCCCGGATCGCCGAGCGGGTCGATTTTCGGACCTTCTTTGCCGATGCGCCCGCAATGAATCCGGCGCGTGACCGGATCAAGGGCGTCATCTGCGGCGTCCGCGTCGAAAATATCGAGGAACCGCTGATGCGCGAGATCCGCTATCTCGACAAGCTGATCGACGAACTCGCAAAGGGCAAGGCGATGGAAAAGATTTTGCGCGCGCCCGGACCCGCCGACAGCTGAGCCAACCGCCGAAAGGACTCGCAATGTTTGACGTCATCACCCCCGCGACCCACGACATCGGCGCGTTCGAGGTGCGCCGCACCCTGCCCAACAAGGCGCGCACGATGGTCGGCCCCTTCATCTTTGTCGACCAGTTCGGCCCGGCGCATTTCGACATCGGGCGGGGCATGGACGTGCGGCCGCACCCGCACATCAACCTCGCCACCGTCACCTATTTGTTCGAGGGCGCGATCGACCATCGCGACAGCCTCGGCACCTATGCGACGATCCGCCCCGGTGCGTGCAACCTGATGACCGCAGGGCGCGGGATCGTCCATTCGGAGCGCACGCCATCGGCCGAGCGCGCCACCGGATCGGCGATTTCGGGGATGCAGACCTGGCTCGCGCTGCCCGACGGCAAGGAAGAGGTCGATCCGGCGTTCGAGCATGTCGCGAAGGACGAGCTGCCGCTGGTCGAGGATAATGGCGTTTCGGCGCGCATCATCATGGGCAGCCTGTGGGGCGCGACATCGCCGATCACCCAGCACAGCGCCACCATCTATGCCGACATATTGATGAACGCCGGGGCGACGATCCCGATCGACGCCGAGGCCGACGAGCGCGCTGTGCTGGTGGCGCTGGGCGACGCCAGCCTCGATGGCGAGGCGCTCGACCGGCACAGCCTTTATATATTGAAGCCGGGGCAGCCGATGCTGCTGCGTGCGACCAGCGATGCGCGCGTGATGTTGCTCGGCGGCGAAGCTTTTGCGACGCCGCGCCATGTGTGGTGGAACTTTGTCAGCTCCTCGCGCGACCGGATCAACCAGGCGAAGCATGACTGGAAAGAGGGACGCTTCCCCCTCGTTCCCGGCGACAGCGAGGAGTATATCCCCATCCCCGAGGTGCCGATGACGGTGAGTTATCCTTAAAAGGGGCAGGGTCCGCTCTCCACCGCAAAGCAGACCGCCCGTTGATCTCGCGCGCCATCGGCGTCTCGGCACCTGTTGCGGCTTGCCAGCCGCGCCGATCGCCGCCAGATTGGTTTTGAAACGAAACCAAAGGAGCGATGCGCATGATCGGTGATTTCGAGCAACAGCGAGTGAAGCTTTCGACCGGCATCGAACTCGACGTGGTCGATATCGGGCCGCGCGAGGCGCCCGCGCTGATCTTCCTGCACGGTTTTCCCGAATCGCACCGCACCTGGCGGCACCAGCTTCCTCATTTTGCGGGGCGCTTCCGCTGCATCGCTCCCGACCAGCGCGGTTATCGCGGGTCGTCGAAGCCGCCGGAGGTCGACGCCTATACCCCCGACAAGCTGATCGCCGACATCTTCGCGCTTGCCGACGCGCTCGGCGTCGACAGCTTCACGATCGTCGGCCACGACTGGGGCGGGGCGATTGCCTGGGGGGTTGCGCTGGGCGGTCAGCCGGGCGGGCTGCATCCGGGGTGGGCGGGGCGGGTGACGCGCGCGGTGATCGCCAATGCGCCGCACCCCGCAATCTTTCAGCGCCTGCTCGCCACCAACGCCGAACAGCGTGCCGCGAGCCAGTATATCCGCATCTTTCGCGACCCCGCGAGCGATGCGATCATCGCCGACCACGGCATTGCGGGCCTGCTCGCCCACGCCTTTGCGGGAAAGGTGCCGAGCGGCGGGCTGCAACCCGCCGATGAGATCGGCCGCCTGCTCAATGATTGGGAGGATCGCGACGCCTGCCGCGCGATGGTCAACTGGTATCGCGCCTCGCCGCTCGCGGTGCCCGCGATGGACGACCCCTATGCCGATCCGCCCGCGACGCCATTTCCCACGCTCAATATCCCGACGCTGGTGATCTGGGCGCTCGACGATGTCGCGCTGCCGCCGTGCAATCTCGACGGCATGATCGAACTCGTCCCGGCGGTCACGATCGTCAAGGTGCCCGATTGCGGGCATTTCGTGCCATGGGATGCGCCCGACGCCGTCAATGCGGCGATCGATTCCTTCCTCGCGCCAGACTGAGCGGATCGCCGAAAAAATTGGCGGGCGGCCCATGAGCCGCCCGCCGTTGGGGGGGTCTGTGCTTGCGTGTCTGGGGCACGCGAAATCATCTTTTGCCGCACCCGAAATCACCCGGTTGCGACCAGGGCCGAAGACTTTCGGTGGGGCGAGTAAACCATATTATCGGCCGATATGGCAGGCTTTCAGATTCTCCCATTCCTGCCATATTCCTGTCATGGACGTGGGAGGACTCAGGGTCGCCTCGATCACCGATCGGATCGATGGCCCGTCGACTTGGACGATCGAACGCGATGTCCACGCGCTGATCCTCTATGAGGCCGGAAGCTATCACTGGCTTGAAACCTGGCAGGATGGGCAGCGCACATCGCTTGGCGATCCCTTGCCGGGCGAGATGTGGCTGATCCCTGCGGGGCGCGTCTATCGCGCCGAAGCGAAGGGCGGCGGCGCGCGTTATATCGACATCGAAATCCCGCGCTCGCGGCTGACTGTCGCGCCGGGCACCCGCGCGCTCGCCGCGCATCACGATCTGACGCTGGCGGCGCTGGGCCGCGCGCTCGCGGCCGGCGATGCCGCGGCCGCCGACCCGTTCGTCACCATCCTCCGCGAAACGCTGGCCGGAATGGCTGGGCGCCCCGACCCGCCCGCGATCGGCGATCGCATCAACCAGCTGATGCGTTTCATCCAGACGCAGCTCGAAATGCCGCTGACCGTCGAGGATATGGCGGCCGAGGCCGGCATGTCGGTCAACAGCCTGATCGTCCATTTCGCGCGCGCGACGGGGCGGACGCCCGCGCAATATGTGCTGCGCCAGCGGCTGCGCCGCGCCTGCTGGTTCCTGATGAACCGCCCGCTGTCGATCGCCGAGATCGCATTTGCCACCGGCTTTTCGAGCCACGCGCATCTGTGCGCGGTCTTTCGCCGCAAGATCGGCATGTCGCCGGGCGAGTGGCGGCGGCGTCATCGTTCGGCTATCCTGCCCGACGTCGAAGGCGCGGCAGTTTGACCGGGCTGAAGAGGCACCGATCCGACTGGTCGTTGTCGGCCCTAACTCTCCGGGCGGAGCAGGCAGCCGCTGGCCCCCGCATAGCGCGCGCTGCGCGATGCGAGCAGCGGGACGCTGCCGATGACCGTTTTCGTGTCGGGGTCTTCGCTCAGCGACACCATCTCCATCCCCGGCTCGAAATCGCTCTGACAGCTTTCAAGGCTGCGCCCCTGGACATAGCGGCACGAACAGCCGACGCGCGCGGCATAGGCGGCGCCGAGTTCGGCCTGCGCCCTGAACGCCGGGAATTGCCAGATCGCGAGCCCGGCGAGCAGCACCCCGACGATCAGCACCCACGGCAGGCATCCGCCCCAGCGGCTCGGTTTTTTGCGTGGCGAAACCGGGCCGGGCGAAGGTGGCGGTGCGGGCGGGGGCGTCGCGCCCGTTGATGGATCGGCGGGGTTGGTGCTATTCACCCGGCCCATGATGATGAAAAAACGGCTGCTGGCAAGTGCCGCCCTCGCGATGCTCGGCGCCTGGTCGCTGACGCAGGCGGCGGGGCAGGGCAGCCTCGCCCCGGCAGCGCCCGCGCCGAGGTTCGGCCTGTCGCTCGACGATGTGGCCGCGGCCGACGCAACGACTGCGCTTCCCCCCTTGCCCGCGGCTATCCGTGCCCGCGCCGACGCGCTGTTCACCGACGCCGAGGCGGTCGGGCAGACGCGCGCGCTGCTGGTGCTGCGCGATGGCGAGCCGATCTATGAACGCTATGCTGCAGGGTTCGGCCCGGATAGCAAGCTCATCAGCTGGTCGATGGCAAAAAGCATCACCGCGGTGCTCACCGGCTTTCTGGTGGCCGACGGGCAATTGTCGCTCGACGGTCCGGCGCCCGTCGCGGCGTGGCAGCGCAGCGGCGATCCGCGCGGCGCGATCACGCTCCGCCACCTGCTCCACATGTCGTCGGGGCTCGAACATGTCGAAAATGGCGATCCCATCTGGGACGGCGACACGGTGGAGATGCTGTTCGGCGGGGGCGCGGACGACATGGCGGGTTTTGCCGAAGCCAAGCCCGCGGCGGCGCAGCCCGGCGAGGTGTTCAATTACAGCTCGGCGACGAGCATCATCCTGGCGGACATCATCGCCGACACGCTGACCCCGTCTGAAAGCCCTGGGGCGCGGCGTGACGCGATGCGCGACTTCATCGTCGGGCGGCTCGTCGAACCGCTCGGCATGACCAGCCTGACACCCGAATTCGATGCCAAGGGCACGATGATCGGCGGATCGATCATGCACGCGACCGCGCGCGACTATGCGCGGTTCGGCGAGTTCCTGCGCAACGACGGCGTCGCGGGCGGCCAGCGGCTGCTCCCCGAAAGCTGGATCGACTTCATGCTGGCGCCGTCGGCGAACGATGCCGGCTATGGCGGGCATATCTGGCTCAACCGCCGCCGCCCGGCGGGCGCCCAGCCCGCGCTGTGGCCCGATCGCGGCCCGAACGACCTGTTCGCCGCGATCGGCCATCAGGGGCAATATATCATCGTCTCCCCGTCGCAGCGCGTGACGATCGTGCGGCTGGGCGTCACCAAGGACGATCAGTTTCCGGCGCTACGCCGCCATCTGGCCGATTTGACCGCGGCGCTTTGAGCGTCTTTTAGGGAGCTGACTGCTTCCGACCGATCGTTGCCGTACCCCGGCGAAAGCCGGGTCCAGAGCGGGATGAGCCAACGCCTGTTCCTGGGCGCCCTGGACCCCGGCTTTCGCCGGGGTACAACAATAAGGCGAACGTCCACTCCCCACCCCGAAGCGGACCTCGGCCTTCGAGCAGCGATTTACAGCAGAAAATCGCCGACCAGCGTGGTGACGCAATTGCCCGTCAGTTCGACCATGTTGCCGTCGATGCGGCAGCCAAGGTGGCCGCCGCGCGCGCTCGCCTGATAGGCGGCGAAGGCTTCGCGGCCCAGCCGCGCCGTCCAATAGGGGGTGAGCGCGCTGTGCGCCGATCCGGTGACCGGGTCTTCGTCGATCCCGGCACCGGGCGCAAAGGCGCGGCTGACGACGTCGGCGCCCGACGGGTCGCCGACGCCCGGCGCGGTCGCGATATAGAGGATGTCGCCGCCCTCGCTCAGCGCGCGAAAGTCGGGCCTCAGCGCGCGCACGCTCGCCGCGTCGGGATAGACGATCAGCGCATATCCGTTCGCGTGCCACAGCGTCTCGACCGGATCACCGCCCAGCGCGCGGACGATGTCGGGCATCGCCCTGGGCAGGGGCCGACAGGCGGGCAGCGCCATCCGATAGCCCTCATCCTCGCCATCGCGGGCGACGCGCAAGATACCGGCCTTGCGCGTGCGAAAGCGCATGTCATTCCGCCACTGCGCCGCTGACAGCAGCACATGTCCGCTCGCCAGCGTCGCATGGCCGCACAGCGCAACCTCGACCGTCGGGGTGAACCAGCGCAGCTCATAATCGGCTTCGCCGCTTTCGTCGGGGACCAGAAAGGCGGTTTCGGACAGATTGTTTTCGGCCGCGATGGCCTGCAAGATCGCGTCGTCCAGCCACTCGTCAAGCGGCATCACGGCCGCCGGATTGCCCGTAAACGGCCGGTCGGCGAAGGCGTCGACGCGGCTGATCGGAAGGCGGCGGGCTGCGCTCATGGGTATAGATATCCCTTCGTCCAGCCCTCGCCCGCGCGCTCGAACAGGGTGCGTTCGTGGAGCCGGTGCGCACGGTCCTGCCAGAACTCGATGCGTTCGGGCGTCACGCGCCAGCCCGACCAGCGCGGCGGACGCGGCACGTCCTGCCCCGCAAAGCGCGCCTGCATTTCGGCGAAGCGCGCCTCGAAAGTCGCGCGGCTGTCGAGCGGTCGCGACTGGTCGCTCGCCCAGGCGCCGAGTTGGCTGTCGCGGCTGCGCGTTGCGAAATAGGCGTCGGCGGTGGCGTCGTCGACCGGTGTGGCGCTTCCTTCAATGCGAATCTGGCGGCGCAACGATTTCCAGTGGAACAACAGCGCGACATGCGGGTTCGCGGCCAGTTCGCCGCCCTTGCGGCTGTCGAGGTTTGTGTAGAAGACGAAACCGTCCGGCCCATGCCCTTTCAGCAGCACCATGCGCAGCGAAGGGCGCCCGTCGGGTGTCGTCGTCGCGAGCGCCATCGCGTTGGAATCATTGGGCTCGCTCGCTCGCGCTTCAGCGAACCAGCTGTCGAACAGGGCCAGGGGATCGTCGTTCATGTGCGCGGTCATAATGCGGCGTCGGGAAATGGTCGAGCAAAAGGCACTGCCCTCAAATGATCGTCATCCCGGCCCTCGCCGGGATGACGGGGCGAGAGAGGGAACTTGACCACTTTGCGGCACATTCCCACATGGCCGCGCAATGGGCCTTCACGGCCAGTCGTTAATCAGGCTACAGGAGCAAGATGGCCGATCCCTATTCCACCCTTGGCGTTACGAAAAGCGCGAGCGAAGCCGAGATCAAGTCCGCCTATCGCAAGCTCGCCAAGGAATTGCACCCCGACAAGAACAAGGACAATCCGAAGGCGTCGGAACGCTTTTCCGACGTGACCAAGGCCTATGACCTGCTTTCGGACAAAGCGAAACGCGCGCAATATGACCGCGGCGAGATTGACGCCGACGGCAATCCGGCCATGCCCTTCGGCTATGGCGGCGGCGGCTTTCGGGGCGATCCGCGCGCGCAGGGCGGGTTCTCCGGTTTCGGCAACGACGGGGCCGATTTCGGTGATATTTTTGAAGGCCTGTTCGGCGGACGTGGCGGCGGGCCTTTCGGCGGGTTCGGCGGCCGCAGCGCACCGCCGCCGAAGGGGGCCAACATCCCCTATCGCCTGTCGGTATCCTTCATCGACGCGGCGACGCAGGCGCCGCAGCGGATCACGCTGGCCGATGGCGGCACGATCGACCTGAAACTGCCCGCCGGGGTCGAGACCGGAACGCAGATGCGCCTTGCCGGCAAGGGGCAGCCGGGACCGGGCGGCCATGGCGACGCGATCGTGACGATCACGGTCAAGGACCACCCCTTTTTCGTGCGCGACGGCGCCAACATCCGCCTCGACCTGCCCGTCACGCTGGCCGAGGCGGTGAAGGGCGCGAAGGTGAAGGTGCCGACGGTCGACGGCCCGGTGATGCTGTCGATCCCCGCGGGCTCCTCGTCGGGCAAGGTCATGCGGCTCAAGGGCAAGGGGTTCAGCCAGAAGAGCGGCGGCCGCGGCGACCAGCTGGTGCGGATCATGGTCGACCTGCCCGCCGACGACGCTGCGCTGGTCAAGCTGCTCGGCGAATGGAACGATCCGCGCAACGTGCGGGCGGACCTCGGCGTGTGATGCGTGGCTGAGGTCAGGGATAACGGACGCGCGGCGGCGCTGGAGCGCGAGGTCGCCGACGAGGTCGGCAAGGAGTTTCTGGCCGAGGGCCATTCGCCCGAATCGCCCGAGGCGCGCGCCGAACAGGCAAAACGCGTCCATCTGCGCGCGCGGGCGCAGGGGGTCATCGAGCGCGGGCGCGAACAGCTCGGCCCCGGCACACGCGCCTATCGGATCGTGCGCCGCGTCGTTGTCGGCACCTATACCGACGGTTTCATCCACGCGGGCAACCTGGCCTATCTGGCGCTGATCGCGCTCTTTCCCTTCTTCATCCTGCTCGCTGCGGCGCTCAGCCTGTTCGGCGGTAGCGTCGGCGGCGAGCGCGCGGTCGAAGCGGTCTTCTCGACGATGCCGCCGACCGTCGCCAAGGCCCTGGCGGGTCCGATCCGCGAAGTGATGACCGCGCGCACGGGCATCTTCCTGTGGCTCGGCGCGCTCGTCGCGCTGTGGACCGTCGGCAGCCTGATCGAAACGGTGCGCGACATTCTGCGGCGCGCCTATGGCACGCATTTCAGCAAGGGGTTCTTCCATTACCGCCTGCTGTCGATCGGCATCATCACCGGCGCCGTCGTGCTGATGCTCCTGTCGTTCAGCATGCAGGTGCTGATCGTCGGGGTCGAGCAGTTCGTGACCCGCGTGCTGCCCGAACAATATCAGGACTGGGGCGTCGTGCTCATCTCGCGCGCCGTGTCGGGCTTTGGCCTGTTCGTCGCGATCTACCTGCTATTCTACAGCCTGACACCGTCGAAATATCGCCGACTGAAGCGCTGCCCCAAATGGCCGGGGGCGCTGTTCACGACCCTGTGGTGGATCGGCGTCACGCTGGCGCTGCCGCCCCTGCTTGCCGGCCTGCTCAGCTATGACGCGACCTATGGCAGTCTCGCAGGGGTGATGGTCGCGCTGTTCTTTTTCTACCTCGTCGGATTGGGTATGGTGATGGGCGCCGAACTCAACGCCGCGCTCGTCGAGGTTGAGGATTTGGGCCATGACGCTATGGGGCGCGTGGACGACGTGACTGTCGAAGATAAATAAGGCCGGAGAAAACGGAAATGACGGGTCTGATGAAGGGCAAGCGCGGGTTGATCATGGGGCTTGCGAACGACAAGTCGCTCGCCTGGGGCATTGCCCGGGCGCTGCACGCGCATGGCGCCGAACTGGCGATTTCGTATCAAGGCGATGTAATGCTCAAGCGGGTAAAGCCGCTCGCCGACCAGCTCGGCTGCGATTTCCTGATCGATTGCGACGTCGCCGACATGGACAATCTCGACGCGGCCTTCGCTACGCTCGGCGCGCGCTGGCCGACGATTGACTTCGTCGTCCACGCGATCGGTTATACGAACAAGGAAGCGCTGCGCGGCAAATATGCCGATGTGACGCTCGACGACTTCCTGATGACGATGAACATCAGCGTCTACAGCTTTACCGCGGTCGCACAGCGCGCGGCGGCGATGATGACGCCCTTCGATCCCGAAACGGGCAAGGGCGGCGGGTCGCTGCTGACCCTCAGCTATTATGGCGCCGAAAAGGTCATCCCGCATTACAACGTCATGGGCGTCGCCAAATCGGCGCTCGAAACCAGCGTCAAATATCTCGCCAATGATTATGGCCCGCAGGGGGTGCGCGTGAACGCGATCTCGGCGGGGCCGATCAAGACGCTGGCGGCATCGGGCATCGGCGATTTCCGCCTGATCCTGAAATGGAACGAATATAACGCCCCGCTGCGCCGCAATGTCACGATCGACGATGTCGGCGGTTCGGCGCTCTATCTGCTCAGCGATCTGGCGAGCGGCGTGACCGGCGAAACACACCATGTCGACGCGGGTTACCACACCATCGGCATGAAACAGGAAGACGCGCCGGATATTGCGCTTGCCTGACGGTCTTGTCGTCCGTGCGGCGGGTGCGGAGGATGCCGATGCCATCGACGCCGTCATCCGCGCCGCCTTTGCCGGAACCCAATATGGGCATCAGGGCGAGGCCGAACTGGTGCGGATGATCGAGGCTGACGGCGACGCGCTGGCCTCGCTCGTCGCCGAACGGGGCGGCGAAATCGTCGGGCATGTCCTGTTCAGCCGCATGAATGTCGAAGCCGACGGCCGCGTCCTTGCGGCCGCGGGTCTCGCGCCCGTTTCGGTCGCGCCCGATCGCCAGGGGCAGGGTGTCGGCGATGCCCTGATCCGTGCGGGACTCGCTATGCTGCGCGGACAGGGTATCGCGATGAGCTTTGTGCTCGGCCATGAGAATTATTACCCGCGCTTCGGCTATTCGCCCGACCTCGCCGCCCGCTTCGTTTCGCCCTTTTCAGGCCCGCATTTCATGGCGATGATGCTGGACTCGGGCACGGCTCTGCCGCAAGGCGGAAGGGCCGATTACGCTCCCGCATTCGGCCGGATGGGATAGGGACTTATGAGTTTCAACAGCTTCGGGCGCGTCGTTCGCTTCACGACTTGGGGGGAAAGCCACGGCCCCGCGCTCGGCGCGGTCGTCGACGGCTGCCCGCCGCGCCTGTCGCTGTCCGAGGCCGACATCCAGCCCTTCCTCGACAGGCGCCGCCCCGGCCAGTCGCGCCACACGACGCAGCGGCAGGAGCCCGACCAGGTGCGCATCCTGTCGGGGGTGTTCGAGGGCAAGACGACCGGCACGCCGATCAGCCTGATGATCGAGAATGTCGACCAGCGGTCGAAGGATTATGGCGACATCGCGCAGGCCTATCGCCCCGGCCACGCCGATTATGCCTACGACGCCAAATATGGCATCCGCGATTATCGCGGCGGCGGCCGGTCGAGCGCGCGCGAGACCGCGGCGCGCGTCGCCGCGGGCGCCGTGGCGCGGCTGGTGATCCCGGAGGTTCAGATTCACGCCTGGGTCGCCGAAATCGGCGGCGATGCGATCAACCCGGAAAACTTTGACCTCGAAGAAATCGACCGCAATCCCTTTTTCTGCCCCGATCCGGCCGCAGCGCAGCGCTGGGAAGCGCTGATGGACGCCGCGCGCAAGGCGGGCAGTTCGCTGGGCGCGGTCATCGAATGCGCCGCGAGCGGCGTTCCCGCGGGGTGGGGCGCGCCCGTCTATGCCAAGCTCGACGCCGACCTTGCCGCCGCGATGATGGGGATCAACGCGGTAAAGGGCGTCGAGATCGGCGCTGGATTCCACGCCGCGCGGCTTCGCGGCGAGGAGAATGCCGACCCGATGCGGCCCGCGACCGACGGCAGCAACCGCCCCGATTTCCTGTCGAACAATGCCGGCGGCATCGCGGGCGGCATTTCGACCGGCCAGCCCGTCGTCGTGCGCGTCGCCTTCAAGCCGACCAGCTCGATCCTCACCCCCGTGCCCACGGTGAACAAGGCGGGCGAGGCGACCGACATCGTGACCAAGGGCCGCCACGACCCCTGCGTCGGCATCCGCGGCGCGCCGGTGGTCGAGGCGATGATGGCGCTGGTGCTCGCCGACCACAAGCTGCTCCACCGGGCGCAGTGCGGTTAGCTTGGTCGGGCTGGATTGAAACGCGATCTCACATCATGGCGTCATTCCGGCGAAGGCCGGAATCTCGCCGCCACGGCAGAACGCCATGGTGACATTCCGGCCTTCGCCGGAATGACGATCGAGATGAAGATGAGCAGGCTCCGGTGGTAAAATGATCGACGTCGCCCGCGCCTTTGTCACCGAATATCAGGCGATCATCGGCCTGGTCGTCCTGGCGGTGATGTTCGTGGGCTTCGTTCTGGAACGCTTTCCGGCAACCGTCGTCGCGATCCTCGGCACCTGCACCTTCCTCTTTCTCGGCATATTGTCGGGGCGCGATCTTTTCTCTGTCTTTTCCAACCCGGCGCCGGTGACGATCGGCGCGATGTTCATCCTGTCGGGCGCGCTGCTGCGCACGGGCACATTGGACGCCATCGCGAGCCGGATCATCGCGCGTGCGCAGCGACATCCAAAGCTTGCGCTCGCCGAAATGTTCCTCGGCGTCTATGTCGCCTCGGCCTTCCTCAACAACACGCCCGTCGTCGTCGTGATGATCCCGATCATGCTCCGGCTGGCGGCGGCGCTCAACCTCGGCGCCAAGCGCCTGCTGATCCCGCTGTCCTATGTGGCGATCCTCGGCGGCACGACGACGCTGGTCGGCACCTCGACCAACCTGCTCGTGGCGGCCGTGGCGGAGGAAAATGGCCTCGACCGCTTCGGTATCTTCACCATCACGCCGGTCGGACTGGTCGCCGGGGTGGTCGGGGCTTTTGGGCTGTTGTCGATCGCGCGGCGCTTCCTGCCCGACGATACGCCGAACCAGATTGCGCTCAGCCAGGATCACCGTTCCTTCCTGTCCGAAGTGCGGATATTGAAGGGCGGCAATCTGGTGGGCCGCCGCGTCGGCGACGTGCCCTTCGCCAGGCGGGCCAACGTCAGGCTGGTCGGACTGAAGCGGGGCGGCGCGCTGCGCCGCACCGCGCTCGCCGACGAAAAGTTGCAGGCCGACGACCGGCTGGTGCTGCGGCTCGAACTGGCGGAGCTGCTGTCGCTGCGCGCGAACAAGAATGTCGCGATCGGGCTGACCGCGGGGCATGACGATGTCGAACAGGATGAGGAAGAGATCGTCGAGGCGATGATCGCGCCCAGCCATCCCGCGATCGGCCGCCGCCTGATCGAAATCCCGTTTCTGTCGGCGCTGCGCGTCCGCATCCTCGGCATCGCGCGCTTTCGCAAGACGCCGGGCCCCGACCTGCCCAATGCGCGCATCCAGGCGATCGACCGCGTGCTGGTTACCGGCCCGGCCGATCAGATCGAGCAGATGTACGGCAATCCGCACCTCTATGGCGTCGGTTCGACGACCGAACGCGAGTTTCGGCGTGGCAAGGCGCCGATCGCGATCGGCGCGCTGCTCGGCGTCATTCTGCTTGCCGCGCTCAACGTGATGGACATCGGCGTTGCGGCGATCATCGGCGTCGGGCTGATTCTCGTGACACGCTGCATCGACGCCGACGAGGCATGGGATTCGATCGACGGCAATGTGCTGGTGCTGATCTTCGCGATGCTCGCGGTCGGGCTGGCGCTCGAAAACTCCGGCAGCGTGGCGTTGGTGGTCGGCAAGCTTACCCCGATTCTGGTCGATGTGCCGCCGTGGGGGCTGGTGCTTGCCACCTATGCCATTTCGGTGCTGCTGACCGAGGTGGTGACCAACAATGCGGTCGCCATCCTCGTCACCCCGCTCGCCATTGCGGTGGCGCGCGATCTCGGCGTCGATCCCTATCCACTGGTCGTTGCGGTGATGTTCGCGGCGTCGGCCAGCTTTGCGACGCCGATTGGCTATCAGACGAACACGCTCGTCTATGCGGCGGGCAATTATCGCTTCGTCGATTTCCTGCGCGCCGGTATTCCCATGACCGTGTGCGTCGGCGCCGCGACGGTCGTTGCGATCAGCCTGTTGATGTAAACGCGCCGGTTGCGCGCCATTTTGGCCGCCGCTAGGGTCCGCGGCCTTACAGGTCGCAAGCAGGGGGAAGAATTGATGGCCGAAGCGAGCATCGTGATGCCGGCCGAGGGGCAGGAAGAAGCGCGCGCGCGGCGTCTGCAATGGCGTATGCTGATCGGCTTTGTTGTCGGCCTGCTCGCGGGGCTGGCCGCGCATTATGGCGCCGCGGGGCAGCCGTGGGTCGACGAGGTGATCTTCTATCTCGGCAAGGTTGGCGATGTCTTCCTGCGCCTGCTCTTCATGCTGGTCATCCCGCTGCTGGTATCGGCGCTGATCGTCGGCGTGGCCGAGATGGGCGAGATGCGCGCGCTCAAGACGGTGGGGCTGCGCACGCTGATCTACACGATTCTCGTGTCGACGATCGCGGTTGCGATCAGCCTGCTCGTCGTCAACCTGCTCCAGCCGGGCGCGGGCGTCGATCCGGAGGTCGCGCGCTCGCTGATCGCCGACGGCGCCGAGCGCGCAGGCAGCATCATCCAGACGAGCCGTGAGGCGAAGGCGGGGGCCGACGCGATCGTCGCGATCGTCCCCAATAATTTCTTCCTTGCGATGAGCCAGAACGACGTGCTTGCGGTGATGTTCTTTGCGCTGTTTTTCGGCATCGGGCTGATGATGGTGCAGACGCCGCAGACGCAGGCGTTGAAAAGCGCGATCGAGGGTGTGTTCGAGGTCGCGATGAAACTGATCGGGCTGGTCATCCGCCTCGCGCCCATCGCCATTTTTTGCTTCATGTTCAACCTTGGCGCGCAGTTCGGGGTCGACCTGCTTGTCCGCCTGTCGGCGTTTGTCGGCGTAGTGTTGCTGGCGCTGGGCTTGCAGATGTTCGTCGTCTTTCCGATCCTGCTCAAGACATTGGCCGGCAAATCGCCCATCGCCTTTTTCCGCGAAACGCAGGAAGCGTCGGTGATGGCCTTCTCCACCGCTTCGTCGAACGCAACCTTGCCGACGGCGCTGCGCGTCGCGCACGACCGGCTGCACCTGCCCGACCGGGTCGCGCGCTTCGTGCTCACCATCGGCGCGACCGCGAACCAGAATGGCACCGCGATGTTCGAGGGCGTGACGGTGATTTTCCTTGCGCAATTCTTCGGTGTCGACCTGACCTTGCAACAGCAGATCATGGTGATGGCGGTGTGCATCCTCGGGGGTATCGGGACGGCGGGCGTTCCGGCAGGATCCTTGCCGGTGATCGCGCTGATCCTCGCGATGGTCGGCGTTCCACCGGCGGGCATCGGGCTGGTGCTCGGCGTCGACCGCTTCCTCGACATGTGCCGCACGACGCTGAACGTCATCGGCGACCTGGTCGCGGCAACGGTCGTTTCGGCCGGGATCGACGATCAGCCCGAGGCGCGTGGCCCCGGCTGACCCTTTTACCTATTGATCGCGCACCTTGTTGGGCCGGTCGACGCGGTTGGCGCGCGCGCGAGGTGGCGGTGCCGCTGGCGTGCTCGCTCGCGGTGGCGGAGCCGACCGGACGGCCGGGCGCGCGACAGGGGGCGCGCTCTTTAAAACCGGCGCCGTGCCGGACGGCGCTGCGCCACTCTCCGGCCATTGCTGACGCGAGCGTTGCGTCGCGCGTGTCTCGCCCCGCCCGCGTGGCCGCGAATATATCTCGCCCGGTTCGGTCGCGGGCAGGTTGCGGATCGCTCGCGGCGTGCCGGTCATGCCTTCTGCGGGCCGTCGCGGACGCGCGCCACGCGGGCGATCGTCGTCGTGCGCATCGCGATTCCAGCCGGGCCGTCCCTTGCCGCGCCCGCGGTCGTCATCGCCGTCGCGGTCGCGATGCCAGCCAGGGCGGCCGGCTTTCCCGTCGCCGCGCTTGCCATGATATTTCCACCAGGCGCGCCGCCCGCCCCAATAGTTCAGATAATGGTCGCGCAGCGGATAGCGGTTGCGATAGCGGTCGAACATCCACAGCCCGTAGCCGGGGTAATAATAATTGTCGTACCAGCCGCCGCCAAAGCCGATCTGGACGAACCCGCTGCCATAATCGGCGGCGTCATAGCAATCATAGCCATAGCCGTCGTCATAGGCATAGCCGCCATAATCATAATAGGCATCGCCATAGCGCGCCGCGCAATCGCCGCGCGCAGCATAGCTCGCGCCATGGACGTCGCCATAATAGCATCCGGACAGCATCGTCGTCGCGAGCGCGCCGAATGCGATGGAAAGGGCGCGCGTGGAACGCATGGGCATGGACTCGGTCCTTCTCGGTCGGCGGATTGCGACCCTGGGGTCGAAACTGCCCGAGCCGAGTTGAATTTGCGGTGAATGGTGCGCAAAGCCTTACTTGCACCATTGTCAGTAGTGCGATACCCATCGGGCCAACGCCAGGATGGACAAGGATTCGACCCGATGAACGCGCCGACGCAAATCCACCCCGCCAGCAGCCGTTGGTCGGCCGCACGCTTCGGCCCCGATACGCAGCATTGGCTGCCGCGCAATCCCGACAGCGCGATCGACCATATTCCGGGCGAGGATGGGCTGCCCGTGATCGGCAACACGCTCGAACAGCTGCGCGACTACCCCGCCTTCGCGCGCCGAATGGTCGCCCGATATGGCCCCGTCTATCGCAACAACAGTTTCGGTGGGCGCAGCGTCGCGCTGCACGGGGCGGAAGCGAACGAGCTGGTCATGTTCGACCGCGACAAGATTTTCTCGTCCGAACAGGGCTGGGGGCCGGTGCTTAACCTCCTCTTCCCGCGCGGGCTGATGCTGATGGATTTCGACAGGCATCGCGCCGACCGCAAGCTTCTGTCGGTCGCCTTCAAGCCCGAACCGATGCGCCATTATGCCGAGGCGCTCAATGACGGGATCAGGGGGCGGGTTGCGAGCTGGAGCGGCAAGAGTTTCAAATTCTATCCCGCGATCAAGGAATTGACGCTCGACCTCGCCGCCACCAGCTTTCTCGGCATCCCCTGGGGGCCGGAGGCGGACAAGGTCAACAAGGCCTTCGTCGACATGGTGCAGGCGTCGATCGGCATCGTGCGCCGCCCGCTTCCTTTCACCGCGATGGGCCGCGGCGCCAGGGGCCGCGCCTATCTGGTCGATTATTTCAGCCGCATGGTCCCCGAACGCCGCGAAGGCGCGGGCGAGGACATGTTCAGCCAGATCTGCCGCACGCGCGACGACAATGGCGACCATATGAGTGTCGACGCGATCGTCGATCATATGAACTTCCTGATGATGGCGGCGCACGACACGATCACCAGCTCGATCACCACGCTCGTCTGGGAACTCGCGCGCCATCCCGAATGGCAGGACCGGCTTCGTGAAGAGATGCTCGCCGTCGCCCCTGCGGGCGAGGGCGTCGGGCACAACAGCCTTGGCGAGCTCGAGCTTACCGAATGGGCGTTCAAGGAAGCGTTGCGGCTCGTGCCCCCCGTGCCGAGCTTTCCGCGGCGCGCGCTCAAGGATTTCGAGTTCGGCGGCTATCGCATCCCCGCGGGCACCCCGGTCGGGGTCAGCCCCGCCTTCACGCATATGATGGAGGAGCATTGGCCCGAACCCCACAAGTTCGACCCGATGCGCTTTTCGCCGGAGGTCGCGCGCGGGCGGCATAAATATGCCTGGGTGCCTTTCGGCGGTGGCGCGCATATGTGCCTGGGGCTGCATTTCGCATACATGCAGGCGAAAATCTTTTTCCATCATGTCGTCACGACGCACCGGATCAGCATCGCGCCCGGCTATGCCCCCGAATGGCAGATGCTGCCGATTCCGCGCCCCAAGGACGGGCTGATGGTGACGTTCGAGCCGCTGACATAATCGTCGCCCTCGCGGGGGCGACCCGTTCCTTGCCGGGACGCCTCAAGTCCGTCATCTGGGGCGCGTGACGAGTCTCCGCCCCTATCTCCTCTGGTTCGCGGTCGCGCTGCTCCTCGCCTTCGCCGCGGTTCGCGGCGTGCAATGGATGCGCGATCATCCCGAACATGTCCCCGGCGCGCGCTTCGAGCTTGCGCACCCGCAGGGCTGGGCGACGCATCGCAAGCTGGTCGCGCTGGCCGACGACGATGCCGCCTGCTTCGCGGCCTTTGACCGCTCGGGCGCAGGCTATTTGCGGCGTCCGGTCGTGGGCGAGGGCGTGTGCCGCGCCAGCCAGCGGATGATTCTGACCGGCAACCGCCTCGTGCCGACGATGCGCCCCGCGAACGCCGCGCCCGGCTGCGCCGTCACCGCGGCGATGGCGCTGTGGACGCGCGATGTCGTGCAGCCGGCGGCCGAGCGTTATTTCGGGCAAGCGGTCGTCGAACTGGAAAATCTCGGCAGCTATAATTGCCGCAAAATCGCCGGTGGTGCAGCGCAGAGCCAGCATTCGACCGCCAATGCGATCGACATTTCGGCGTTCGTCCTCGCCGACGGCACGCGGATCGCGCTCATCAACGATTGGGAGCCCGGCGACCGGCGCAGCGAGTTCCTGCACGCCGTGCGCGACGGATCGTGCGGCCTGTTCTCGACAGTGCTGTCACCCGACCATAATGCCGCGCACGCCGATCATTTCCACTTCGATATGGCCGCGCGGACGGCTGGGTGGACGGTTTGCCGCTGATTAGACGGTAAAGCTTTCGCCGCAGCCGCAGGCGCCCTTGGCGTTCGGGTTGTCGAACACGAAGCCCGCGGCGAAGTCATCCTCTACCCAGTCCATGATGCTACCGATCAGATAGAGCACCGAGGCGCCGTCGATGTAGAAGGTGCCGCCGGGCGTCTCGATCTTTTCGTCGAACTTCGCCTCTTCGGTAACATAGTCGACCGAATAGGCGAGCCCCGAACAGCCGCGCCGCGGGGTCGACAGCTTGACGCCGATTGCGCCTGCGGGGGCAGCGGCCATCAGCTTCGCGATGCGCGCTTCGGCATTGGGCGTCAGCGTCACCGCGGCGGGACGGGGGCGGGTCTGCGTTTCAGTCACAATTGATTCCTTTCCCCGTTCGTGTCGAGTGAAGTCGAGACACCCATCGACGTGGCGCCCAGCCCGAGGGGCATCTCGACTTCGCTCGATGCGAACGGAAAATTGTTCAGGGCCTGCCTCACAACATCCCCAGTTCCAGCCGGGCCTCGTCGCTCATATTGGCGGGCGACCAGGGCGGATCCCAGACAAGGTTCACTTCGGCGTCGCCGACGCCCGGCACGGCGCCGACGCGCAGTTCGACCTCGCCCGGCATCGATTCGGCGACCGGGCAATGCGGCGTCGTCAGCGTCATCGTCACCAGCACATGTCCCTCGTCGATCTCGACATTATAGATGAGGCCAAGGTCATAGATGTTCACGGGGATTTCGGGATCGTAGATATCCTTGAGCGCCGCGATAACGGCCTCATAGAGATCGCCGCCGACCGCCGCGGGATCGACCGCCGCGGGCTTTGCGGCCAGGAAGCCCTCCAGATAATCGCGCTTGCGTTCCAGCTTTTCGGGCGCGGTTTCGGCGTCCAGCGCGCGCGCCTTCGGCGGCGCCGCGACGCGCGTGACTTCCTCGACCCTGATCGTCCGCTCCTCGCTCATCCGAAAATCCTTTCGACGCGGGCGAGGCCGTCGATCAGCGCCGCCACATCGTCGTCATTGCTGTACAAACCGAAACTCGCGCGCGCGGTCGCGGGCACGCCCAGATGCTCCATCAGCGGCTGCGCGCAATGGTGCCCGGCGCGGATCGCGACGCCGCTTTCGTCCAAGATAGTGCCGATGTCGTGCGGATGAACCCCCGCCATCGAAAAGCTGACGATTCCCGCGCTGTTTTCAGGGCCATAAAGGGTGATGCTGTTGCGCCGCGCGAGCGCTTCGCGCAGCGTGCCGACCAGCGTGCATTCGTGCGCGTAGATCGCCGCAACCCCGATCGTCTCGACATAATCGACCGCCGCCGCCAGCCCCAGCGCCTCGACAATCGCGGGGGTGCCCGCCTCGAAGCGGGTGGGGGCAGGGGCATAGGTCGTCCTGGCAAAGGTCACGCGGTCGATCATCGACCCGCCGCCCTGCCATGGCGGCAAGGCATCGAGCTTGTCGCTCCACAGCGCGCCGACGCCGGTGGGACCGTAAAGCTTGTGCCCCGAAAAGACATAATAGTCGCAGCCGAGCGCCGTCACATCCACCGGCAGGCGCGGCACCGCCTGGCATCCGTCGATCAGCAGCTCGGCGCCGACGCGATGCGCCAGTTCCGCCGCGCGCGCGACGTCGAGCGGGCTGCCGAGCACGTTCGACACATGCGCAAAGGCGACCATATTGTGCTCGGGGGTCAGGATTTTCCCCGCGGCGTCGAGGTCGATGCAGCCGTCTGCGGTCAGCGGGCACACATCGACCTGCCACCCCGCAAGCTGCCACGGCACGATATTGCTGTGATGCTCGAGCGTCGAGAGCAGCACGCGGCCCTTCTTGGGATGCGAATAGGCGACAAGATTGATCGCCTCGGTCGCCCCGCGCACGAAGGCGACCTGGTCCTCCTTCGCGCCGATGAAGCCCGCGATCCGCCGCCGCGCCGCCTCATAGGCCAGCGTCATGTCGGCCGAGCGCGCATAGACGCCGCGGTGGACGGTCGCATAGTCGCGCCCCATCGCCAGCGTGCAGGCGTCGAGCACAGCCTGCGGCTTCTGCGCGGTGGCGGCGGTGTCGAGATAATGCCAGCCGGGGGTGAGGCCGGGGAAGTCGGCGCGGACATCGGGGAAGGTACGGAGGGCGGTCGCGGTGCTCACACCAGTTCCCCCAGCTTCGCCAGCGCGAGCGCCTGTAGCTTTTCCTCATCCTCGGCGCCGTCGAACACGCCCGCGACGAAGGCCTGCAGCAAAATCTTCTTCGCCTCGGCGGGCGGAAGGCCGCGCGACTGGAGATAATAGAGGCTCATCGCGTCGAGTTCGCCGATCGCGCAGCCGTGCGCGCATTTGACGTCGTCGGCGAAGATTTCGAGCTCGGGCTTGGCGTTGGCGGTCGCGCTGCGGTCGAGCAGCATCGCCTTCACATCCTGTTCGCTGTCGGTCTGCTGCGCGTCGCGCGCGACGGCGACCTTGCCGAGATAGGTGCCGGTGGCGTTATTCGCTACAACCGAACGAATGGTCTGACTGCTGACCGCGCCGGGTTCCTCATGATGGATCGTGGTCACGATTTCCAATGTTTGGCCCGCACCGCCGATCTGGACGCCGCCAAGATGGAAGCGGGCTCCTTCGCCCAGGAAAGCTCGCAACGCGAGGCGGCCATATCCTCCGGCGATGTTGAGGACGTGCAGGTCAAGCTGTGCACCGGGTTCAAGATCGATCTCGACGTCACGAGCAACGCTTTTCGTAGCGTCGAGCACAAAGCTCATCGCATGCGTTTCATTCTCGCTGACGACAAATCGCTCAGTCTTGATCGGCCACAGATCGGCAACCGCGTCGATATCGCTATAGCGCCACGCTTCGTCACGCCGGGTCGGAAGCGCGATCATGGGGTCATACCCTTTTCGTCACCCCGGACTTGATCCGGGGTCCCGCTTCCTTCGCCGCCGAAAAAGCGGGATGCCGGATCAAGTCCGGCATGACGATGGAAGGGAAGGTGCGTGTGGATGTTCACGCCGCGATCTCCGCATAGCCTTCGCGTTCGAGTTCGAGCGCGAGTTCGGGGCCGCCAGACTTGACGATGCGGCCGGCGGCGAGGACATGCACGAAATCGGGCTGCACATAGTCGAGCAGACGCTGGTAATGGGTGATCAGCAGCACCGCCTTGTCCGGCCGCCGCATGATCGCGTTGATCCCGTCGCCGACGGTGCGCAGCGCGTCGATGTCGAGTCCGCTGTCGGTTTCGTCGAGGATCGCGAGGCGAGGGTCGAGGATGCCCATCTGCACCATCTCGTTGCGCTTTTTCTCGCCACCCGAAAAGCCGACATTCACCGGGCGCTTGAGCATGTCCATGTCCATCTTGAGCAGCGCCGCCTTCTCGCGCGCCAGTTTAAGGAACTCGCCGCCCGACAGCGGTTCCTGCCCGCGCGCCTTGCGCTGGGCGTTCAGGCTTTCGCGCAGGAACTGGACGTTCGACACGCCGGGGATTTCGACCGGATACTGGAAGCCGAGGAACAGGCCGGCGGCGGCGCGCTCGTGCGGGTCGAGGGCGAGGAGGTCGAGCGCTTCCGCACCCCGGCGAACGCCGGGGTCCAGGGCGGCATCCGCTGCGCTGTAAGTCTCTGGACTCGGGCTTTCGCCGGAGTGCAACGATGGCGAAAACATTACCGACCCCTCGGTCACCTCATACCCTGGCCGCCCGCCGAGCACATAGGAGAGCGTCGATTTCCCCGCGCCATTGGGCCCCATGATCGCATGAATCTCGCCCGCATTGATGCTGAGCGACAGGCCCTTCAGGATCGGCTTGTCGGCGACGGCGGCGTGGAGGTTTTCAATTTTCAGCATTTTCAGGAAACATCCTCTTCGGCCTTGTTCATCAATCGTTCCATCGCTGCCGCATTTCGGTTCGACATCCACAGGGTAAAGCGGGCCAGAAAGCTGTTCCCGGCGATGATTTGCGCCTTCAGTTTTTCAAGCGTGTCGAGCTGATCCCGCGACACGGTTTCAACGGTATCCAGCAGCTGCAAGCCCTGATCTTCTGGCTGCTGGCCAAGGTTCGAGCGATAGTCGTGGGCACGCTGTTTGAGCGCCCCGAAACGCGACTGAAGCTCGATGATCTGGTCCAATCGATCCATTATCTCACACTCCCCTCAAGGCTGACCCCCAGCGACCGCTGCGCCTCGACCGCGTCAAGCCGCTCCCCTTCGGGGGAGGGGTTGGGGTGGGGGCTATCGTCATCCGACCGACCCTTCCAGCGAAATCCCCAGCAGTTTCTGCGCCTCGACCGCAAACTCCATCGGCAACTGCTGCAACACTTCCTTCGCAAACCCATTCACGATCAGCGCCACCGCCTCTTCCTGTCCCAGCCCGCGCTGCATTGCGTAAAACAGCTGGTCGTCGCTGATCTTGCTCGTCGTCGCTTCATGCTCGACAGTTGCTGTGGGATTGCGGACCTCGATGTAGGGCACCGTATGCGCGCCGCACTGATCGCCAAGGAGCAAGCTGTCGCATTGGGTGAAGTTGCGCACCCCCTCGGCATTGGGCGCGACGCGGACGAGGCCGCGATAGGTGCCGCTCGACCTGCCGGCGCTGATCCCCTTCGACACGATGGTCGAGCGCGTGCGCTTGCCATTGTGGATCATCTTGGTGCCGGTGTCGGCCTGCTGGTAATTGTTGGTGACCGCGACCGAATAGAATTCGCCAACGCTGTCGTCGCCGTTGAGGACGCAGCTCGGATATTTCCAGGTGATCGCGCTGCCGGTTTCGACCTGAGTCCACGACACTTTCGACCGTGCGCCCTGGCACAGCGCGCGCTTGGTCACGAAATTATAGATGCCTCCCTTGCCTTCGGCGTCGCCCGGATACCAGTTCTGGACGGTGCTGTATTTGATCTCGGCATCGTCGAGCGCGACCAGCTCGACCACCGCGGCGTGGAGCTGGTTCTCGTCGCGCATCGGCGCGGTGCAGCCTTCGAGGTAGCTGACATAGGCGCCCTTGTCGGCGACGATCAGCGTCCGCTCGAACTGCCCCGTATTTTCGGCATTGATGCGGAAATAGGTCGAAAGCTCCATCGGGCAGCGCACGCCTTCGGGCACGTAAACGAACGTGCCGTCCGAAAAGACCGCGCAGTTCAGGCACGCGAAATAATTGTCGCGCATCGGCACAACGCGCCCGAGCCACTTCTTCACCAGCTCGGGATATTCGCGGATCGCCTCGCTGATCGACAGGAAGATCACGCCCGCGCGCTTCAGCTCCTCGCGAAAGGTCGTCGCGACGCTGACGCTGTCGAATACCGCGTCGACCGCGACCTTGCGCGCGCCCTCGACGCCGGCGAGCACTTTCTGCTCCTCGATCGGAATGCCGAGCTTTTTATAGACTTCGAGGATCTCGGGATCGACCTCGTCGAGGCTGCCGAGTTTCGGCTTGGGCTTCGGCGCCGCATAATAGTAAGCGTCCTGGTAGTCGATCGGCGGCACATTGAGCTTCGCCCAGTCGGGCGTTTCCATCGTCAGCCAGTGACGAAATGCCTTCAACCGCCAGTCGAGCATCCATTCGGGCTCGTTCTTCTTCGCGCTGATGAAGCGGATCGTATCCTCGGTCAGCCCCTTTGGCGCGAAGTCGGTCTCGATGTCGGCGGACCAGCCATGTTCGTAATCGGCGACGCGCAGTGCGGCCTCGCGGGCGGCCTGATCCTTCACGGGGGTTTCGATATTGTCGGTCATCTCTTTAACTCGTCGCCCCCGCGAAGGCAGGGGGCGTTGTCGGCTTGCTCGGCGGCGCGGGCACGGAATCGTCGGCGGCCCCCGCCTTCGCGGGGGCGACGGCGAGACTCGCGAGGCTGATGTTCGCCAGCGCCCCGCGCACTGCGCCGTTCACGACGCCCCAATGCGGTTGCACCTTGCAGCTGCCTTCGAGCGAGCAATCGTGCCGCCCTTCGGCGACGCAAGAGGTGAGGGCGATCGGTCCCTCGACCGCTTCAATGATATCGGCCACGCTGATCGCCGCCGCGGGCCGCGCGAGCCGCACCCCGCCGCCGCTGCCGCGCGACGCGACGAGCAGGCCGGCGCGGGCAAGTCCGCTCACCAGCTTTTGCGCGGTCGGGCCGGGGATACCCGTCTGTTCGGCCAGCATGCCTGCGTGAATCGGCACCGATCCGCACTGGCGCGCGGCGGCGCTCATCAACACCACGGCATAATCGGCAAGGTTGGACAGGCGCATGTTCTTTCCGTCGCAAATTGCGAACGATTCTTAAATGGAGTAATTTGCTCCACTTATATAGGAGAGGCTTGCGCGGCGCGCAAGCAAGCGTGGCCTCGCGCCGCGATAGAAAAGTTGCGGCGCAAAAAAAAGGCACCCACCCGGCCGAGGCCGAATAGGTGCCGAGATGAAGGTCTCAAGTCCTCGTCAAGGAGGATGAGCTCTTCTGGGTCGCGGATTTCGATTATGCGCAGCGGGCGATTCGCGATTGTATGGAAACGCCAAATCGTCAGGCTGCGCAATTTTTGATGGTTAACGCGCCGCCTTATGTTTCGGATACGATCGGGCTGACCTTGCCGGCAAGCTGTTTTCGGCCCGTGGTCGTCGCCTGCGTGTACAGGGTCGGGTTGCCGAGCTGACCGGGCGTCGCGCCGGCAAAGCGCTTGATCTCGCGAATCAGGTGCGACTGGTCGTAAAAGGCGTCGCCGAGCTGTGCCGCGTCGAGCCCTTCGCCGCGTGCGAGCGCCGAGGCCGCGCGCACCGCGCGATATTTGCGCGCGAGCATTCGCGGCGACAGGCCGTAATAATGTTTCGTCATCCGCTCGACCGAGCGGATCGACATGCCGGTGGCTTCGACCAGCGCCGGCACCTGCGGCGAAGGCGTGGCGGTCAGCCATTCGTCGACGGTGCGGATGAACCACATCGGCGCAGTCTCGCCGCGCGTCAGCACCTCGCGCGCGAAATTATTGCCGATCACCAGCTTCTCTTCGGCGGTGTCCGCTTGTTCGAGCGCGGCGGCGACCTCGTCGATCCAGGGGCCGAAGAGGTCGGCGGCATCCATCGCATCGTCGGTCAGCTTGTCGGCGTCGTCGCCCATCAGCGCCGCCCAGCCCGCGGGCAACATGCCGAAACCGAACATCGCGGTCGGGCCGTTGGCGATGGCGCGCACGCGGCCGCTGGTCGGCCCGACGATATTGGCGCGGCACGCGGGCGAATGATTGCCATCGGCGAAGATATATTCGCCATCGGCGACCGTCATGAAACGGAACTGCGGACGGTCGGCGCGCTCATATTCGTCGAACCGCGGCATGTTGATCCGCGCGATGTAAAAGCTCGACACCATCTCCGCCAGATCGGGATCGGGCGGAAAATAATGAAGCTCGAACGGCGCGCTGCCGTCCGCGCCTTTTGGCGAGGATGATGTTTGCGACATGACAGACCCAGACCCCGACGGCCTTTCCCCGGCCGCCCTTTATCTGAATCAAATCATTTGCTTTTCGGCGCCTTCCGTCAAGCGGCAATCGTCAACCATCTTAACCCTTTTCGGCGGCGATCCACGCCTCGACCCGCCGTTCGAGGATGTCGAGCGGCACCGGTCCCGATTCGAGCACGACATCGTGAAAGTGACGGAAATCAAAGTGTTCGCCCAGCGCCGCCTGCGCGCGCCCGCGCAGCTCCATGATCTTGAGCTTGCCGATCAGATAGGCGGTCGCCTGCCCCGGATAGACGATATAGCGCTCGATCGCCTTTTCGATGTCGCCGTCGGGGTTGGGGGTATTATCCTTCAGATATTGTATCGCCTGCTCGCGGCTCCAGCGCTTGTCGTGGATGCCGGTATCGACGACGAGGCGGCACGCGCGCCAAAGCTCCATACCCAGCCGACCGAAATCGCTATAGGGATCGGTGTAGAAACCCATGTCCTTCGCGAGTTCCTCCGAATATAACCCCCACCCCTCGGTATAGGCGGTGACGCCGCCAAAGCGGCGGAAGGGTGGCAGGCCGGTTAGCTCGGTCTGCACCGCGCGCTGGAGGTGATGCCCCGGCACGCCTTCATGGTAGGCGAGCGCCTCCAGCTCGGTCTTTGACATGTCCTTGAGGTTATAGAGGTTGACATAATAGGTGCCCGGCCGCGACCCGTCGGGCGAGGGCGACTGGTAAAAGGCCTTGCCCGCCGACTTTTCGCGGAACGCCTCGACGGGTTTGACCACCAGCGGCGCCTTGGGCAGCGTGTTGAAGAAGGCGGGGAGCCGCGCTTCCATCGCTTTCACATATTTGTCGACGTCGGCCAGATAGGCTTCGCGCGTCGTGTGATAAAATTGCGGACTGGTGCGCAGGTGGACGAAAAACTCCTGCAAACTACCCTCGAAGCCGACCTTCGCCATGATTGCCCGCATCTCGCCATGGATGCGCGCGACTTCGGCCAGGCCAAGGTCGTGGATCTGGCTCGCGGTCATGTCGGTGGTCGTATAATTGGCAAGCAGCGCCTCGTAATAGGCCTTGCCGTCGGGCAGGCGCCAGACGCCGTCCGCGGTCGGCGCGTTCGCCTGCTGGCGCTTCATTTCGTTGAGCAGGCGGGCATAGGCGGGGCCGGCGCTTTCGGTCCAGGCCGCCTTGGCGGCGGCGATCAGCCGCGCCTTTTCGGCATCGCTGACGTCGAGCTTGCCGACCTTCGCCCTAATGTCGTCGATCACCGCATTGTCGGGGCCGAGCAGATTGCCGATGTCGGAGATCAGATAGGCATAGACCCATTTCGGCGGCTGGATACCGCGCGCCGCGCGTTCGGCCGACTGCGCCGACAGCGTGTCGAGAAGCGGGCCGAGTCCGCGGATGCGCGAGACATAGGCTTCGGCCTCGGCGACATTGGCGACCCGGTGAATGTTGATCAGGAACGCGGGCAACTGGCTTTGCGCGCCATTCATCTGGTCGAAGATATAGTCATGGTTGCGGTAAGCGAACAGCCGCTCGGCGCGGGCCGCGGCGGCGTTGAACAACTCGAACGACAGCGCCTCGTCGGCGGACAGCGTCGCGGGGTCGAAGCTTGCGCGCATCGCCGCGGCGCTCGCCTGCTGCAATTTGTGACGCGCGACCGCGGCTTCGTCGCTGACGTCGTCCCAGCGGCCATAGTCGGCGTCGCGAATGCCGCGATACGCCTTGCTCTGCGGCGTCAGCGACAACAGCGCCGCATCGTAATTCTCAAAGAATTGCGCAAGGTCGGCGCCCGCCGGCACCGCCGCCGCCGCGGGGGGTGGTGCGCTCGCCACGGCGCCATCCTGGCCGGCCATGGGCGCACAGCCGGCCGCGGCGAACAAGACAAGGCCGGTGGACAAGCGAGCGAGGGTGCGGAGGTGCGACACGATTTTCTCCCGGTTTATGCGGATATAGCCGGGGGCTTGCCATAGCGCCGCCGCGCGCGCAATGGCGGGCCATGTCGCTTTTCGCCTCGCTCACCGATGCCGCCTATGCGCTCGCCCGCCCGCTCGTCCACGCCACCGATGGCGAGGCGGCGCATAATCTGACGCTCGCCGCGCTCCAGCCGATGCCGCGCGCGCGCCACGCCCTGACCAGCCCGGCGCTTGCGACCGAGCTTGCCGGACTGCGCTTCCCCAATCCCGTCGGACTGGCCCCCGGTTTCGACAAGGATGCGCGCGTCGCGCACGCGATGCCGCACTTCGGCTTCGGCTTTGTCGAGGTCGGCACGCTCACCCCGCTGCCGCAGGAGGGCAACCCGCGCCCGCGGCTGTTCCGGCTGGTCGAGGATCGCGCGATCATCAACCGCATGGGCTTCAACAACGGCGGGCAGGCGGCGGCGGCGGAGCGTATCGCCTGCCTGCGCCGCCATGGCCTGCCGACGCCGCTCGGCATCAACATCGGCGCGAACAAGGACAGCGCCGACCGCATCGCCGACTATGCGAAGGGCACGGCGGCGATGGCGCCGCTCGCCGACTATCTCACCGTCAATATCAGCTCGCCGAACACGCCGGGGCTTCGCGCCTTGCAGGACAAGAGCGCGCTCGAAGCGCTGCTCGACGGCGTCGCCGCGGCCCAGCCCGTTGGCACAGCCAGGCCCGTATTCCTGAAGGTCGCGCCCGACCTTGAGCCCGCCGACATCGACGATATTGTCGCGGTCGCGCTGGGCAAGGGGCTCGCGGCGGTGATCGTGTCGAACACCACCATAACGCGGTCGGCGCTGGTATCGCGCCACGCCGCCGAAGCGGGCGGCCTGTCGGGCGCGCCGCTGGCCGAACTCGCGCTCCAGCGCGTGCGTGATTTCCGCGCCGCGAGCGGCGGCAAGCTGCCGCTCGTCGCCGCAGGCGGGATCGCGTCGGCGAGCCAGGCGTGGGAGCGCATCCGCGCGGGCGCCAGCCTGATCCAGATCTATTCGGCGATGGTCTATGAAGGGCCGGGCCTCGCGGGCCGCATCGCGCGCGGGCTGGAGACGCTGGCGGCGCGCGACGGCTTTGCGCGGGTGAGCGACGCGGTGGGGGTGGAGAAGTAAAATCCCCTCCCGCAAGCGGGAGGGGTAGTGAGACTTGCGAGCTTTGCTCGCTAGTCGCAGCGGGGTGGGGAATCGCACCGTCGCTGCCCACCCCTAACCCCTCCCGCTTGCGGGAGGGGGACAGGACTTGCACTCCCTCCGCCCCCGCGCCAATGTCGCGCACATGCTGAACCGTCTCCTCGCGCTCGTCGCTTTCGTTTCGCTCGCTTGCCCCACGCTCACCGCCGCGCAGGGTGTCACCTCATCCGCCGATCCGCGCGCGACCGAGGCAGGGCGCGCGATTCTGCATCAGGGCGGAACCGCCGCCGACGCCGCAATTGCGATGGTCGCCGTGCTCACGCTCGTCGAACCGCAATCGAGCGGCATCGGCGGCGGCGGCTTCATGCTCCATCACAACGCCAGCGACGGCAGCCTATCGACGATCGACGGCCGCGAGACCGCGCCCGCCGCCGCAACGCCCGACCGCTTCCTCGGCCCCGACGGCAAGCCGCGCGGTTTCATGGACGTGGTGCCCGGCGGGCTGTCGGTCGGCGTTCCCGGCAACGTCCGCCTGATCGAAATGGCGCATAAAAAATGGGGCAAGCTCGAATGGAAGGCGCTTTTCCAGCCGGCGATCGAGCTTGCTGAAAGCGGTTTCGAGGTCACCCCTGCGCTCCACAACTGGCTCGTCCGGTTCGAGCCCGTCTGGAAGGATTTTCCCGAGGCGCGCGCGATCTATTATGTCGATGGCAAGCCCGCGCCGGTCGGCACGCGGCTTCGGAACCCGGCCTATGCCGCACTGCTCCGCGACATCGCCGCGCGCGGTCCCGATGCCTTTTACAGCGGCGCCAATGCGCGCGCGATAAGCGAGGCGGTGGGCAAGGCGCCGCGCAATCCCGCGACGCTGACGCTGAAGGATCTGGCGTCCTATCAGGCCAGGGAACGCCCCGCGGTCTGCACCAGCTATCGCATCTACAAGGTCTGCGGCATGGGGCCGCCCTCGTCGGGCGCCACCACGGTCTTCGGCATCCTCGGGATGCTCGAAGGCTGGGATATGAAGGCGATGGGCAAGGACAATCCGATGAGCTGGCACCTGCTCGCCGAAGCGATGCAGCTGTCCTATGCCGATCGCGCCGCCTATCTTGGCGATGCCGATTTCGTCGACGTGCCGGTGAAAGGCCTGCTCGACAAATCCTATCTTGCGCAGCGCCGCCAGCTCATCTCTCCCTATGGGGCGGCGGGTCGCTATGATCCGGGCACCCCGCCCGGAGCGGCGCCACGCGCCGCCGCGCCGCCGGTCGACGAGCAGGGGACGACGCATTTTGTCGCCGCCGACGCCGCGGGCAATCTCGTTTCGATGACTTCGACGGTCGAAAGCATCTTCGGCAGCCAGCTGATCGCGAACGGCTATTTCCTCAACAATGAGCTCACCGATTTCGACTTTACGCCGACGAAGGACGGCGTGCCGACCGCGAACCGCGTGCAACCGGGCAAGCGGCCACTGTCCTCGATGTCGCCGACGATCGTCTATGGCCCCGACGGCAAGGTGGTGCTTGCGGTCGGCTCGGCGGGGGGCAAGCGCATCATCATGCATGTCACCAAGACGCTGATCGGCGTGCTCGACTGGGGCCTCGGCGTGGACGAAGCGATTGCGCTTCCCAATCTCTTTTTCGGTCGCCAGGGCGTGCTGATCGAGGACAATGAGGCGGGGCGGGCGATCGCCGCGAAAATGCGGCCTTTCGGCTACAGCTTCACGCCCACCGACCTCGGCTCGAAACTCAACGCCATTGAACGCACGGCGGAGGGGATGCGCGGGGCCGCCGATCCGCGCGGCCCCGGCACCTCGGCGGTCGACGGCGCGCCGCCGCAGGGGTAATTGTCCTATTCGGCCCCGTCATCCCGGCGAAGGCCGGGATGACGGGACTGCTTACGGACTTCTATCGCGCGGCGATTGCTCCTAAGAATGGACCAAATAATAAGATTATCCTCCCGAGGAGAGCGAGAGGCATGAAGCTGGAAAATCCCCATCTCGACCATTTTCCCAGCCTGGTTGCGATGTTCTTCGACCGCGCGGCGCGCGGCGGCGACGATCCCTTTCTGTGGCACAAGGCCGACCGCGCGTGGCAGGCGCTGAGCTGGCGCGAGGTCGCCGAACAGGTCGCGGCGCTCGCGCATAATTTGCGCAAGCTCGGGCTGAAAGAGGGCGACCGGGTGGTGCTGGTGAGCGAGAACCGCCCCGAATGGTGTATCGCCGACCTCGGCATCATGGCCGCGGGATGTATCACCGTCCCGACCTACACGACCAACACCGAGCGCGATCATCAGCATATCCTCGACAACAGCGGCGCGCGCGCGGTGATCGTCTCGACCGCGAAGCTCGCCCGCGTGCTGATGCCCGCGGTGATGCGGTCCGACGCGCATATCGTCATCACCATGGAAAGCCTGCGCGTCGGGCAACAGGGCGAGGTGTCGGTGCATGATTGGGCGCCGATGGTTACCGGCGGCGCGGCATGGGTCGAGGAGACCAAGGCGCGCGGGCTGGGCGTCAAGCGCGAGGATACCGCCTGCCTGATCTACACCAGCGGCACCGGCGGTGCACCGCGCGGGGTGATGCAGCATCATGGCGCGATCCTGCACAATGCCGCGGGCGCGGCCGAGATCCTGGTCAATGATTTCGGCATCGGTGATGAAGAAGTGTTCCTCTCCTTCCTGCCGCTGAGCCACGCTTACGAACATTCGGGCGGCCAGTTCCTGCCGATCATGGTTGGCGCGCAAATCTATTACAGCGAGGGGCTGGAAAAGCTCGTCTCGAATATCGAGGAAACGCGCCCGACGATCATGGTCGTCGTCCCGCGGCTGTTCGAGGTGATCCGCGCGCGGATGATCAAGGCGGTCGAGAAACAGGGCAAGCTTGCGAACTGGATGCTGAGCCAGGCGCTGCGCGTCGGCGAAAAACATTATGAGCGGCGCATGGGCGTGCTCGACCGCCCGGTCGACTTGCTGCTCAATCGGCTGTTCCGCCCCAAGATCCAGAAAAGGTTCGGCGGCCGGATAAAGGCGCTGGTGTCGGGCGGCGCGCCGCTCAACCCAGAGATCGGGGTGTTCTTCCACTCGATCGGCCTGACGCTCTTGCAGGGCTATGGCCAGACCGAAGCGGGACCGGTGATCAGCTGCAATCGCCCCAAAACCGGGCTCAAGATGGACACCGTCGGCCCGCCGCTGATGAACACCGAAGTGCGCATCGCCGACGACGGCGAAATCTGTGTGCGCGGCGAGCTGGTGATGAAAGGCTATTGGCGCAACGCCGGGGAGACCGAGCGCGTGCTGATCGCCGACCCCGCCGATCCTGGGGGCGCGCCGTGGCTCCATACCGGCGACATCGGCCATATCGACGAGGCGGGGCGCATCGTCATCACCGACCGCAAGAAAGACCTTATCGTCAACGACAAGGGCGACAATGTCTCGCCGCAGCGCGTCGAAGGGATGCTGACGCTACAACCCGAGATATTGCAGGCGATGGTCTATGGCGACAAGCGCCCGCATCTTGTCGGCATTCTGGTTCCCGATCCCGAATGGGCGGCGGAATGGGCCGAGGCCGAAGGGTTGCCAAAAGAGATGAAGCTGCTGCGCGAACATGAAAGGTTCCGCGCGGCGATCCGCGCCGCGGTCGATCGCGTGAACGGTCAGCTTTCGGTGATCGAAAAGGTCCGCAAGTTCGACTTTGCCGACGAAGCCTTCACGATCGAGAATGAGCAGATGACGCCATCGATGAAGATCCGCCGCCATGTGCTGCGCGAGATTTATGCCGACAAGATTGCGGCGCTTTATAAGGCATGATCGTCGCCTTCGCGGGGGCGGCGCTTCAACAGTGGCAGACGGGGTGCGACCCGAAGAGCTCGGCGCAAACCGGCGCCCGCCTGCGACCAAGCCCGTGGGCTCAGCCTTCGCCCCCCGCCGGTTTGCGATAGGGGACGAACTCGCCAAAAACACAGGTCGGGCCACGAATACCGCTCGTCCGGTCGACCAGGTGAAAGAAATCGCCTTCGCAGGTCGACGATCCGAACTGGCGCACGACCATGATGTCGCTGTCGCGCGCGAGGCCGGGGCAACTGCCTTTGAGGTCGTTGCGATACACGAGCTTGCCGCTCGCGCGGTACAAGAGGATGCTGTCCGACACGCGGATCGTGTCGTTGCTGCGGTAATTGGGCAAGCATTTCAGCGGCGCGCCGGGCACCTTGCCCGCGAGCTGCCTGTCCAGCCGTTCGGCCTGTTTCGGGGTCAGCGCCGCCGCGCCGGGTTCCCCCGACCCCGCAGGCGCGCAGCTTGCGGCGAGCGGCGCCGCCGCAACGGCCAGCGCGGCCGCCATCGGGTTCAGCTTGGCCATGAAAACGCTCCTTGTAACGGGTCAGAATAGCCGCGGCCGATGAACCCGCGCTGAAGGCGCGGCGTCATCACGCCATATCCTTGAGCGCGCGGATGCGCGCCAGTTCGGCGGCGTCGGGCGCGCGGAAAAAGGGATTGGTCGCGCGTTCGGCGCCGATGCTCGTCGGCACCGTCGCCTCGCCCGCGGCGCGCGCGGCCTCGACCGCGGCGAGCCGCGCCGCCAGCGCTTCGTTGCCGGGGTCAACGCTGATCGCGAAGCGGGCGTTGGACAGCGTATATTCGTGCGCGCAATAAACGCGCGTCGCGTCGTCGAGCATCGCCAGCTTTTGCATATTGGCGAACATCTGCTCGGCCGTCCCCTCGAACAGGCGGCCGCACCCCATCGCGAACATCGTGTCGCCGACGAAGATCGCGGCGTCGTCCGCGAAATGATAGGCGATGTGGCCCGCTGTGTGCGCCGGGACGTCCCAGACCTCTGCGACATGTTCGCCGAGTCGCACCATATCGCCGCCCGTCACCCGAACGTCGAGTGTCGGGATACGTTCATATTCGGCTGCGGGGCCGGTGATCGTGCACCCCGTTGCTTCCTTGATCGCCGCGTTGCCGCCGGTGTGATCGGGATGCCAGTGCGTGTTCCAGATGTCGGTGATCGTCCAGCCGCGCTCAGCCGCCGCCGCCAGCACGGGATCGGCGACCGCCGGATCGACCACCATCGTCGCCTCGCTGGCCGGATCGTGGACCAGCCAGACATAATTGTCGCTGAGGACAGGAATCCGGACGATGTCGAGTGCAGCCACCATGTCTCCTTTCCGGTTCTCGCATCCACAGACGGAGCGGATGCCAGCGGACCTTGGTGGTTCATCCTGCCACAGCCGCCGCGGAAAGTCTCGCTTCCCGCGCGGCAGCGTCTTACCAGCTTCCCGTGTTCGGCATCGACGCCCAGGGTTCCTGCGGCGGCAGATGGCCGTCCTGGAGCAGCTCGACCGAAATGCCGTCGGGCGATCGGACGAAGGCCATATGGCCGTCGCGCGGCGGGCGGTTGATCGTCACCCCGGCGTCCATCAGCCGCTGGCACGTCGCATAAATGTCGTCGACCCGGTAAGCGAGGTGCCCGAAGTTGCGGCCGCCATCATATTGTTCGGGCGCGCTGCCGTCCGCGGGCGGCCAGTTATAGGTCAGCTCGACCTCGGCAACGCCCGCCTGACCGGGGGCGGCGAGGAAGATGAGCGTGAAGCGTCCGGCCTCATTGTCGAAACGGCGCACTTCCTCCAGCCCGATCAGCCTGAAGAATTCGATGGTGGCTTGGGGGTCCGACACGCGGATCATCGTGTGAAGATATTTGGTCATATGCCCATATTAGGCGCGCAGGCGCCGCCCTTCAAACGCTTCAAACAAGGATACGAATGCATCGGGCACCGGGGCCGTCGCGCCTTGCGCTTCCTCGACATGGACGTTGACGATCGTGCCCGCGGCGCGAAGCTCGTCCCTGTCCTTGCCGTGCAGCTCGAACAGAAAGGTCATCGAACTGCGGCCAACACGCGCCGCGCGCACGCAAATGTCGATCTCTTCGTCCAGCAGGATCGGCGCCTTGTAATCGACCTCGGCGCGCGCGACGTGAAACTCCGGGCTGTCGCGCAGCGGCCAGCGGTCATAAACCCCCGCCGCGCGCCAGTATTCGGTGATGCCGAGGTCGAAATACTCGAGGTAACGGCTGTTGAACACCACCGCCTGCGCGTCGATCTCGGCATAGCGGACGCGCTTGGTGACGTGAAATCGAAAGTCGCTGCGAGCCATATCTGTCCTCTAACTGTTGGTGAGTCGCGCCACCGTATCGATCAATAACGCGATGTCGCCGTCGCGCGACAGGCGGTGGTCGCCGCCCTTGACGAGCGTGACCTGCACATCGTCGCTGGCGAGCGCTGCCGACAGGCGCAGGCTGATGTCGGGCGGGACGTCGCCATCCTCCTGCCCGTGCAGCAGCCGCACCGGGCAGGCGAGGGGGATTTCGGCATCGAGCAGCCGGTTCGCCTCGCCCGACTGGAAAAAGCCGCGCGTCGTCACATAGGGCTGGTCGCCATAGGGCGTCTCCTCGACCAGCGCGCCTTCGGCAAGGATGATCGCCTTTTCTTCCGCCGTGAAACCCCAGTCGGTAAAGTCGGGCGCCGCAGCGATCCCGACCAGCCCTGCGATGCGACCCGGCCCGTCGCGCTGGATTATCGCGAGCGCGGTCAGCAGCATCAGCCAGCCGCCCATCGACGATCCGACAAGGAGGACGGGGCCGTCGACCTTTGCGTCGAGCAGGTCGAGCACATCGCCGCGCCAGTCGAGCAGGGTCTGCTCGGCGAACAGCCCGTCCGACAGCCCGCACCCCGCATAATCGAGCAACAGGCAGGCGCGTCCCTCGGCGGCGGCCCAGTCGAACAGCGCGGTCGCCTTGCCTCCCGCCATGTCGGACATATAGCCGGGCAGGAAGACGATCGCGGGGCCCGCGCCCGGCGTGAAGCGATAGGCGAGCCGCGGGCGGCCGGTGCGGTCGAGATAGTCGGGCGCGGCAAGGTCGCTCATTCGCTGATTCCGTTCGTGTCGAGCGAAGTCGAGACACCCATCGGGACGGCGCCATGTCGAGGGGCATCTCGACTGCGCTCGATGCGAACGGGATATCGTGCGTGGAGGAAACGCACCGTGCTCAGATCACCCAGTCGACGGTGCTCATCTGCGCCACCGCCTGTCCCTTGGCGCGGCGCTGTTCGACCATGATCCGGTTGAGCCGCTGGATCGTGTCGCTGCCCGTGGTGATGCACCATCCCGGCACGAGCGCATGAACCAGCGCGCACAGCCCGCCCCAGATCATCGTCACGCCAAAGCGTGAGGCGACGAAGAAATGCTCGACATAGCTTTCATCGACGCTTCTGGGATGATCGACGAACAGGCGTTTGAACATGATGGCGACCCCTTGCTGCGGCTGGGTGCCGCCCTAGCGGTCCTGCGGAGCAGTCGCAAGGGCGGTCGGTCCCTAGCGATGTCCGGCGCCATGGCGCAGCCGCCAGTTCAGCAAGTGCGCCGACACCAGCGCGATTGCGCCCGCCGAGCTGACCAGGCGGTCGGCGCTTTCGGGGTCGGCGGTCACCAGCCATGTCTCGTGCGCGGCAAGGCCGAGCGTCAGCAGGGCAAGCCCCGCCGCCGCGAGCAGGAGCGGCGTCCACCGGCGATGACGCCGCCAGCCGTCGGTCATCGCGACCAGCGCGGCGGGCAGGGCGAGCAGCAGGATCGCGGCGTGCAGCCACTCGGGCAGACGGAGCCAGCCGGACAGGGTGGGCGCGACCAGCAGCGCGAGCGGCAATGCAAGGCAATGAACGAGGCAGGCCGACGACAGGGCGATGCCGGCAAGGTCCGCGGTCCGGGCGCGCGGCGAGGGGAGGCACATGGGGTTTCCTTCGCGGGAGGGGTGTGCGATGCCAGACAATGATACATTGTATCATTGCAAGCGCTGTTGTGAATCCGCCCCTTGCCGCCCCTGTCGCATACTGGCAAAGGGGCGCGGCGATTTTGCCCTGAAAGGCCGATTTTTCGATGTCCCAGATGATCCGCGTCACCCTTCCCGATGGCTCTGCCCGTGAAGTCGCGCGCGGGACCACCCCGGCCGAGATTGCCGCCGCGATCGGTCCGGGCCTCGCCAAGGCCGCGCTCGCCGCACGGATCGACGGCGAGCTGCGCGACATCATGCGCCCGCTGGAAGAAGACACCAACCTGTCGCTGGTGACGAGCCGCGACGAGGCCGACGCGCTGGAACTCGTGCGCCACGACTATGCGCATGTGCTGGCGGAGGCGGTGCAGAAGCTGTTTCCCGGCACGCAGATCACCTTCGGCCCCGCGACGAGCGACGGCTTTTATTACGACTTCGCGCCGACCGCCGAGCATGGCCCGTTCCGCGACGACGAGCTGCCGCTGATCGAGGAGGAGATGCGCCGCATCATCGCCGCCGACAAGCCGCTGCGCCGCGAAGTCTGGGATCGCGACGCGCTCATCGCGCGCTGGCGACGGGATGGCGAGACGTTCAAGGCCGAATGGGCCGCCGAGCTTCCCGCGGGCGAAGAAATCAGCGTCTATTGGTCGGGGGACGACTGGATGGACATGTGCCGCGGGCCGCACCTTGCCTCGACGGGCAAGCTCGACCCGGCGGCGTTCAAGCTGACGCGCGTTTCGGGCGCCTACTGGCGCGGCGACCAGAAAAACGCGCAATTGAGTCGCATCTACGGCACCGGCTGGCTCAACCGGAAGCAGCTCGCCGAACATCTCGTCCGGCTGGAAGAAGCCGCGAAGCGCGACCATCGCCGGCTGGGGCAGGAGATGGACCTGTTCCATCTGCAACAGGAGGCGCACGGCTCGGTCTTCTGGCACCCCAACGGCTTCGTCGTGTGGCGCGAGCTGGAGGCCTATATGCGCCGCGCGATCGACGCCGCGGGCTATCGCGAGGTCAAGACGCCGCAGGTGATGGACGCGCGCCAGTGGGAACGGTCGGGCCACTGGGGCAAATATCGCGAAAATATGTTCGTCATCCCCGACGAGGTGCCGAACACCGAGGACGAAGGCCCGATCGTCTCCGACGATGCCGAGTGGATGGCGCTGAAGCCGATGAACTGTCCGGCGCATGTGCTGATTTTCCGCCAGGGCATGAAAAGCTATCGCGACCTGCCGCTCCGCCTCTACGAAAATGGCTGCTGCCACCGCAACGAGCCGCACGGCGCGCTGCACGGGCTGATGCGCGTGCGCCAGTTCACGCAGGATGATGCGCATATCTTCTGCCGCGAGGATCAGATCGTCGAGGAAGTCCGCAATTTCTGCGCGCTCGCCGATCGCATCTACAAGGATTTCGGCTTTACCTATGCCATCAAGCTCGCGCTGCGTCCCGAAAAGCGCTTCGGCAGCGACGAGATGTGGGACAAGTCCGAAGACGAACTGCGCAATGCGGTGGTCGAGGCGGGGCTTGCGACCGAGCAATATGGCTGGGAGGAACTGCCGGGCGAAGGCGCCTTCTACGCGCCCAAGCTCGAATGGCACCTGACCGACGCGATCGGCCGGACGTGGCAGGTCGGCACGATCCAGTCCGACCGCGTGCTCCCCGACCGGCTCGACGCGTCGTATATCGGCGAGGATGGCGAGCGGCATCGCCCGGTGATGCTCCACCGCGCGATCTTCGGCAGCTACGAGCGTTTCATCGGCATTTTGATCGAGCATTTCGCGGGTCGCTTCCCGACCTGGCTCGCGCCCGTGCAGGCAGTGGTTGCGACGATCGTCAGCGATGCCGACGATTATGCGAGGGCCGCGACCGAACAGCTCACCGCCGCGGGTATCCGAACCGAGAGCGATCTGCGCAATGAAAAGATCAACTACAAGGTCCGCGAACACAGCCTCGCCAAAACCCCCTACCTGCTCGTCGTCGGCAAGCGCGAGGCCGAGGAGGGCACGGTCGCGATCCGCACGCTCGGCCAGGACGGCCAGCGCGTCATGCCGCTCGCCGAAGCGATCGCGATGCTGAAGGCTGAAGCGACCCCGCCGGACCTTCGCGTCCGGTGAGCGCGGTCGGCCTCGGCCGCCACGCCGCGGACGAGCGGTTGCCGCGCCATCGCCATGCCGAGGGCTATATCGCGGTCGTGCTCGGCGGCGGATATGAGGAGGCCGGCGACGCAGGGCGGTTTACCCTGCGGCCCGGCATGGTCGTCGTCCATGGCGGCTGGACCGCGCATCTCGACCGCTTCGGCGTCCATGGGGCAGAGGTGCTCAACCTGCCCCTGGCGCCAGGGCTGGCGCCAGGGGTTGGCACGATAGACGATCCCGACGCCGCGGCGCGGCTCGCCGAGCGCGACCCGCGTGCCGCGACGGCGTTCGTTGCCGAGCGGTTCCGCGCGAGCGATGAGCGACACGCCGACTGGCCCGACCTGCTCGCCGCCGCGCTCAGCGCCGATCCGGACCTTGCGATCGCGTCATGGGCGCGCGGCATCGGCCTCGACCCCGCATCGGTCAGCCGCGGTTTCGCACGCGCCTATGGCGCCAGCCCCAAACGCTTCCGGATCGAGGCACGGACGCGCCGCGCCCTTGCCGCCTTGTCCGGCTGGCGCGGCACGCTCGCCGATCTCGCCGCCGATCAGGGTTTCGCCGATCAGGCGCATATGGCGCGCGCCATCGCCGCGATGACCGGGGTGCCACCGATCCGCCTGCGGGCAAAGTCCGTTCAAGCCAGCCGAGGGCCGCGCCGCTAGGCAGCGGTCATGCACCGCCGAAACCTCCTCGCCGCCGCGCTCGCCGCGCCCGCCCTTTCGCTCCTGCCTGCCGTCCCTGCCCTCGCGCAGTCGCAGCGCCCGCCGATGCGCACGCGGTGGAAGGTTCGCGCCTCCGAAGGCTTCGATGCGCTCGCCTTTCTCGGCCCGCTGGCGGGCGGCGAGCTTTACCTTCCCTATTACAAGGCCGACGCCGACGCCTTCGCCGCGGCGCTGCCTGCCGCCCCGCGCGCCGACATCGCGGCGCTGTGGCAAGAGGCCGAGCGCGCGCAGTTTGGGCTGCTTGGTCCCAACCTCTCGGTGCTCTTCTCGAACGGCAATGATGGCGATCTCGCGGCGCTGATCGCAGCGGCGGCCGACCCGGAGGCGCGACTGCTGCCCGCCTATCGGACCAGCCCCTATTGGGCCGAGGCCGACTGGCGCTGGTTCGTCGGCGTGGCGCCGCGGCTGCGCGCCGTGTTCGAGGCGATGCAGGCGGCGGGCTTTGCCGCGTTTCGCCAACGCCGTATCGGCGATATCGACGCGCGCATCGCCGAACTGACGCGAAGCCTCGGCGATTATGACGTGATCCGCTGGCACGAAAAACTCACGGGGCGCGGATTCGACCCGCAGATCGAGGTCGTGCTGCTGCAATTCTGCAAACCGCACGGGATCAAGGTGCAGGGGCAGACTTTCCTGCAGGCGACCGACTGGGGCGTGCCGATCACCGTGCGCAACGCCGCGCACGAAATGCTGCATCCGCCGGTGCCGATGGACGGACCCGCGGCGACCGCGGCGCTGGCGCTGCTCGCCAAAGACCCGCTGATCCCGCGCATCGTCGCCGAGCATGATCCCAAATGGGGCTATACGACGCTCGAAGGGATGTTCGATGAGGATCTGGCGCAGGCGCTCGACCAGCTTATCAGCGAGGCTTTGGGCGTCGCGCGCAACCCCGCCGACCGATGGCGCAAGGCCGATGACGGCATCCATGTGCTCGCGGGCGCGATTTACGGAATGTTGCGGCAGGACCGCTGGACCGAAACCGGCGGCTCGATCGAGGCTTGGCTGGCGGGCGCGGTGCGCGCGGGGCGTTTCGATCCGCCGCGGCTCCACGCGATCGCGGCGCAGATACTCGAACGGCCGGTGAACGCGCTCTGGCCGCTCGGCTGAGGGACTAGCCGGTCGAACCACAACGCGGTATCGGCCGCGCGATGAACGGCCTGTCCCAATTTGTCGGCTTCGCGCCGCTGACGCTCGCCGGCGCCGCCGCGATGACCTTTGGCGCCGCCTATGTTCGCGGGCTCACCGGCTTCGGCATGGCGATCATCCTCGTGCCGTTGCTTGGGCTCATCATGCCGCCGGGCGAGGCGGTGGTGTTGGGCATCCTTTTGCAACTGCTCATCGGACCTGTGGGTATTCGCGTCATCGTTGCCGATGCCGACCGCGCGACCGCCTGGCCGATCGGCCTGCTCGCGATGGCGCTGACGCCGCTCGGCATGGTCGCGCTCGATCACACCCCCGCCGACCTCGCGCGCCTGCTCATCACGCTCGCCGCGGTCGCCGCCTTCGTCGCGGTGCTGCTTCCCAAACAGGTGGAGGGGCACCGGCCCGGCAAGCTCGCGGTCGCGGGCACGGGAATAGCCTCGGGAATCCTCACCGGCTTCGCCGCGATGCCCGGCCCGCCCGTCGTGCCCTTCTATCTGCGCCGCCGCGTCGAGCCCAGGGTCGCGCGCGCGTCGATGCTGATGATCTTCTTCATGACCGCGATCGCGGGCACGTTGGCGGCGCTCTGGCTGGGCATCGCCAGCTGGCGGCTGCTGATCGTTTCGCTGATCCTCTTTGCGCCGATGTGGCTCGGCAACCGCGTCGGCGCCCGCCATTTCGGCCGCGTCGCCCCGCACATCTGGCAGGCGATGGTCGCCCTCGTGCTGGGTGTTGCGGCCGTTTCGGCAGTGGCTCGCCTAATATAGTAACAAAACTATTTTATTATTGACATGATACTAAAATGGTCTATGTTCCTATCCGAAAGGAGTCGGGACATGGGCAAATATGAACCGCTTGGGGAGCATCTTCGGGCGCTATCCGACGATCGATGGGATGCGAGTTTCGCCGAGATTGAGCGCATCCTGGGCTTTCGCCTGCCAAGCAGCGCGCGCGAACACCGCGCCTGGTGGGCCAATCACAGCGGCGGCAATCACAGCCAGGCCGCGGCCTGGGTGAAAGCCGGATGGGAAACGCGCGATGTCGATCAGAAACGCGAGCGTATCGGGTTCGAGCGGGTGCGACCGCAGGGGCAGGCGGCTCAGCAACCGGCCGCCGATTTGTGGGCCGAGGCGGCGCGTATCACCGGCATCAAGGATCGCGGCGAGCTGGAGCGGGCGGCCGTCCGCGCGCTCATCCAGCGCGAAGCGGCGCGGACGCTGGCCTTGATGGGCGGCAGCGATCCCGGCGCCACGGCGGCGCCGCGCGAGCGATCCGGCGCATGATCCTGATCGACAGCTCGGTCTGGATCGATCATCTGCGCAGCGCCAATGCCGGGCTTGCGCTGGCGCTTTCCGAGGGCCGCGTCGTCCAGCACCCGTTCGTCACGGCCGAACTGGCGCTCGGCTCGCTGGCCAGCCGCGACCGGTTCGTCGCGATGCTTGGGTTGCTTTCGCCCGCGCCGGTGGTCGAAACCGCGCGCTTGCTCGATTTCATAACGAACCGGCGGCTGTTCGGCACCGGGCTTGGCATGGTCGATGCCCATCTTTTGGCATCGACCGCCGATATGGGCGCCGCGCGGCTCTGGACCAGCGACCGGCGGCTCGCGGAACAGGCGGAGCGGCTAGGCCTTCTTTATCAATGCTGAGGCCAATCGCGCGGCCGAATCACAAACTCCGCAGCGCCTGCGCCGGTTTCGCCGACAGCAGCGGCCAGCTTCCGGCGATGCCGATCAGGAAGGACAGGCCGGCGCCGCCGATCAGTGTCGCGCCGACGATCAGCGGGTCGGGGGCGAAGGTGAACTCGAACAGGCTGACGACGACATGGCGCGCTGCGATCAGCCCCAGCCCCAGCGCGAGCAGCGCCAGCACCGCCGCGAGCACCGCATATTCCATCGCCTGCGCGCCGAGGATCTGCCCCCGCGTCGCGCCGAGCAGCTTCAGGATCACGCTGTCATAGACGCGCCGTTCGCGGCTTGCCGCGATCGCGCCGATCAGCACCGCGATGCCCGCGAGGATCGCGATGCTCGCCGCCGCGGCGATCGCCTGGCTCATCTGGGTGAGCAGCAGCGTGACCTGGCTCACGACATCGCGCACTGCGATCAGCGATGCCGAGGGGAAGGTGCGCGGAATGCTGCGCGCCAGCGCTTCTTCGGCGGCGCCGTCGACGGCCACGGTCGCGACCATGTTGTGCGGCGCGGCGTCGAACGTGCCGGGCGAAAAGACCAGCACATAGTTCAGCCCGAAATTGTCCCAATTGACGGTGCGGAACGATGCGACCTTCGCCTGCACCTCGACCCCCAGCACATTGACCGACAGCGTATCGCCAAGCTTCAGGCCGAGCGAGGTCGCCACCTCCTGCTCGACGCTGACCAGCGGTGGTCCGGCATAATCGGCCGCCCACCAGCTGCCGCCGACCAGCTCGCTGCCATTCGGCAAACCGGGGCTGTATGTCAGCCCGCGGTCGCCGCGCAGCACCCATGCGCCTTCGGGCAGTTCGGCGAGTTCGTCGACGCGCTGGCCGGCGAATTCGGTGATGCTGCCGCGCAGCGCGGGGATCATGTTGATCTCGGCCTGCGCATCGGCGCCGGTCACGAGGGAGCGGAAGCGCGCGGCGTCGCTGCGCGGCACGTCGAGCACGAAGAAGCTCGGCGCGCGCTGCGGCACGGTGCGGGTGATTTCGGCGGTGATGCTCGTCTGGATCGCCGCGAGCGCCACGAACAGCGTCAGGCCAAGGCCGAGCGCGACGACCAGCGCGCCGGTCGCGGCGCCGGGGCGGTGCAGGTTCGCAAGCGCGAGGCGCAGCAGCGGGCGGCGCGGGCGCGGCAGGCGGCTCGCGATGCGGCGCACCAGCCAGCCGAGCGCAACGAGGATGAGGAGCAGGCCGACCGCTGCGCCGACGAAACCCAGCGCGAACAGCGGTTCGCGCGCGGTCCCGACCGCGAGCGCGACGATCGCCGCAAAGGCCATGGCGACGGCGACCAGCGCGGGCCGGTCGATCCGCGCCGCGCGGTCTACGGTGGCGCGATACAGCCCCGCCGCAGGCACATGCTTGGTCGCGGCGAGCGGCGGCAGCGCAAAGGCGATGGCGATGAGCAGGCCATAGGCGGCGCTGACGCCAAGCGGCAGCGGATAGAGCGCGAACCCCGGCTGCACCGGCAGCACGTCGCCCGCGATCCAGCCGATCGCGGCGGGCGCAAGCGCGCCGACCGCCAGCCCCGCGACGATCGACACCGCCGCCACGGCCAATATCTGCAACCCATAGATGCGCAGCACCGTCGCGCTGTCGGCGCCGAGCACCTTCAGCGTCGCCAACCCCGGCCGCTTGCCCGCGAGATAGCTGGCCACGCCATTGCCGACGCCGATCCCGGCGATCACCAGCGCGGCCAGCCCGACGAGCGACAAAAATTGCCCCATGCGCTCGATAAAGCGCCGCGTACCGGGCGCGCCGTTGCTGCGGTCGGTGATGTCCCATCCGGCGTCGGGAAACTCCTCGGTCAGCGCCTCGCCGACTGCTTCGGGATTGGCGCCCGCGGGCAGGCGTAGGCGATATTTGCTTTCATAGAGGCTGCCCGGCTGGATCAGCTGCGTCGCGGGCAGGTCGCCAAGCCCGATGATCGCGACGGGGCCCAGCGTGAAGCCTTCGCCCAGCCGGTCGGGTTCTTCGGCGATGATGCCGTCGATGCGAAAGCTTTTGTCGCCAAACTTCACCGCGCCGCCGACCGCTAGGCCCAGCCGCGAGGCCATATCCTTGCCGATCCAGATCGCGCCCGCGGGCGGCGGCCCCTGCCGCGCGCCGCTTTCGAGCCGCAGTCGGCCATAGAGCGGATAGGCGCCATCGACCGCCTTCAACTCGGACAGCAACGCATCGCCGTCGGGGTCGTTCGCCATCGCGCGCATCCGCACGGTGGCCGATGGCGTGCCGACGCGGCGAAAGGCGGTCATTTCCTCGGGCGTGGCTTCGCGCTGCGGCAGGCTGAACTCGATGTCACCACCCAGGATCGTCTGCCCGCGCACCTCCAGCTCGGACGTGATGCCGCGCGTCAGACTGCCGATCGCCGCGAGCGTTGCAACGCCCAGGAACAGGCAGATTGCGAGCAGGCGCAGCCCGCGAATACGCGCCGCAAGGTCGCGGCGCGCGATCCGCCAGAGCGAGGCGAGGGGGAGCATCAGCCGATCCTCCCCCAACGGGGGAGGGGGACCACCCGAAGGGTGGTGGAGGGGCACAGGAGGTCGAGCGCGGCATTCGACTGCACGTGCCCCTCCACCATGCTTCGCATGGTCCCCCTCCCCGTGCCGGGGAGGATCGCGGCGGCGCTCACGCCCGTTCCTCGATCCGGCCGTCATGCATCACCACCACCCGGTCGCAATGCTCGGCAAGCTCGGGATCGTGCGTGATGATGAGCAAGGTCGCGCCCAGCGCCGTGCGGCGCGCAAAGATCAGCTCGATGATCGCATGACCCGTCGCGGTGTCCAGATTGCCCGTCGGCTCGTCGGCAAAGATGATCGCGGGTTCGCTCGCCATCGCGCGCGCGATCGCGACGCGCTGCTGCTCGCCGCCCGACAATTGCGCGGGGTAGTGAGTGAGACGATGACCGAGCCCGACCGCTTCCAGCTCGGCGGCAGCACGGCCGAACGGATCGGCGATGCCCGCCAGCTCCAGCGGCACCGCGACATTTTCGAGCGCCGTCATTGTCGGCAGCAGGTGAAAGGCCTGAAGCACGATGCCGATGCGGCCGCGCCGCGCGCGCGCCAGCTCGTCCTCATCCATCGCCGCGAAATCGAGCCCCGCGACCCTGATCGACCCGCCGTTCGCGCGTTCGAGCCCTGCGAGCACCGCCATCAGCGAGCTTTTGCCCGACCCGGACGGGCCGAGCAGCGCGACCGAGGTGCCCGCGGCGACCTCCAGATCGACCCCGCGTAAAATTTCGACGGGGGCCTTGTCGCTCCCCAGGGTCAGCGTCACATTATGGGCGGCGATCGCCAGATCTGGCGCCAGATCCGGCGACGGTCGGGAAACGTCGGGCAAGGAGAGAACCCTTTGGAAATGAAAACGGCCGGATGGCGTTCTGCCTTGATATATGGTTGCGTCATCGCGCTTTGCCAACCGCTTGCCGCCTGCGGCTCGGCGGAGGCGCCACCGGCGTCGACGAACGACGGGAAGACGACGCCCAAGACCGCCGCGATTCCTGTCGACGCCCCGCTCGTCATCGCCTTCGGCGACAGCCTTTATGCGGGATACCAACTCGGTCCCAGGGAGGGGCTTGCGCCGCAGCTTCAGGCCGCGCTCGCCGAGGACGGCGTCATCGCGCGCGTCCAGAATGCCGGCGTGTCGGGCGACACGAGCGCGGCGGGGCGCCAGCGGCTGACCTATGTGCTCGACAATGCGCAGGTAAAGCCTGCGCTCGTCATGCTGGGGCTCGGCGGCAACGACATGCTGCGCGGCATCGGCCCCGACCAGACGCGCGCCAATCTCGACGCGATGCTCGCCGAGCTTCGGAAACGCGACATCCCCGTGCTGCTCACCGGCATGATGGCCGCGCCCAACCTCGGCAGCGACTATGCGGCCAGGTTCAACCCCATTTATCCGGAGCTTGCGGCGAAATATGACGTGAGCTTCTATCCTTTCATCCTCGACAATGTCATCGCTGACAAATCGCTGATGCTCGGCGACAATCTCCACCCCAATGCCAGGGGCGTGAAGGTCGTGGCCAAAGCGCTGGCGCCGCTCGTCGAGCAGGCGCTGCCGGAAGCGGAATAGGGCGTGATCGGTCGGACGGAAACGCTGCTTTCTTTATTTCGTCATCCCGGCGAAGGCCGGGATCCCGCCGCTTGGATCTGACGCACCGGCGAGATCCCGGCCTTCGCCGGGATGACGAGCTACTCAAGAAAGATCACTCGCTAACTCCCGCGCGGTCCGAACAGGATGATCGCCGCGCCCCCCAGGCACACCGCCGCGCCGACCAGATCCCAGCGGTCGGGCTTCGCCCCCTCGACCGCCCACAGCCAGAGCAGCGCCGCGGTGATATAGACGCCGCCATAGGCAGCATAAGTGCGCCCGGCGTGCTCCGCCTCGACCAGCGTGAGCAACCAGGCGAACAGTGCGAGCGACGCTATCCCCGGCACGACCCACCACACCGACTTGTCCATCCGAAGCCACGCCCAGAAGGCGAAGCAGCCAGCGATCTCCGCCAGCGCCGCACCGATATATGCCCATGCCGTCATGGGCGGCACCGTGCCCCGGCGCGACGCAAATGAAAAGGGGCGACCCGGCGGGCCGCCCCTTCCTGTTTCATCGCTGGTCCGAAGGATCAGAAAGCGAAGCCGACGCCGACGACAAAGCTGTCGAAGTCGCCGAAATTCTCGATGAACTGGTGGCGATATTCGCCCTTTGCGTACAGGTTCTGGCCCAGCTTGTGCTGGTAACCGGCGCCGACATAGGGATCGTCGATGTCGCCAAAGGTGTAGCCGCCGGTGGCGTAGAGCTTGCCGTTGGCGCCAACCTTGGCGCCGGCGCGCGCGCCGGCCGAGAACTGGACGTTCGCGCCGTCGATCAGCACCTTGTCGCCGGCGATTTCACCGCCGACGAAAGCGGCCGACCCGAGGTCGAAATCATAACCGGCGGCAACGCCGAGCGTGCCTTCGTCGATCCCGTTGCCGGTGATCAGACCGCCGCGCACTTCGACGCGGCCTTCGCCGCCTTCGGCTGCGAGGGCGGGGCTGGCGACAACGGCCGAGAGGAGAGCGGCTGCAACTGCGAATTTTTTCATTTTGTCTTCCTTCATTCAGATCAGGACCACGCCCTTTGGGTCGCGTCCGGCCTCTAGATGGCGTTTGCGCCTGTCGCTTCAATGAATGGATCGTTCAGATTATGACAATTTTCTTACCTGTGTTATTTTTACCACACAGTATAGAATAGCTATGCAATGGGATTGCCGCGAAACCGGCGGAAAAGCAGGCCTGTTCAGGTTCCGTCATCCCGGCGAAGGCCGGGATCTCGTCGGTGCGGCATGAGCCACCGGCGTGTTTTCGGCCTTCGCCGGAATGACGGCAGGGTTGTCGGACTATCCCAGCGCCGCTTGCTTTTCCTCGGCGATGCGGTCGAGTTCGGCGCGCGTCGGCCTGGTCGCGGCGCTTTTCAGCTGCCCGCACGCCGCCATGATATCGCGCCCGCGCGGGGTGCGGATCGGGGCGGAGATTCCCGCCTTGAAAATCAGATTGCTGAACGCGCGCACCCGTTCGGGGGTCGAACATTCATAAGGCGCGCCGGGCCAGGGGTTGAAGGGGATCAGATTGACCTTCGCGGGCAGGCTATAGTGCTTGATGAGTCGGACGAGTTCGCGTGCATCCTCGTCGCGGTCATTCTTGTCCTTCAGCATCACATATTCAAAGGTGATGCGCCGTGCATTGTTCGCGCCCGGATAATCGGCGCACGCCTGGAGCAGTTCCTCGATCCCATATTTGCGGTTCAAAGGCACGATTTCGTCGCGGATTTCCTTGGTCACCGCGTGGAGCGATACCGCGAGATTGACCCCGATCTCGTCGCCCGCGCGCGCCATCATCGGCACCACGCCGCTCGTCGACAAGGTGATGCGCCGCTTCGACAAGGCAAGCCCGTCGCCGTCCATCACGATCTTGAGCGCGCGCTTGACCTCGTCGAAATTATAGAGCGGCTCGCCCATGCCCATCATCACGATGTTGGTAAGCATCCGGCCGTCGGCGGTGTAATGGCCGACCGCATCATCGTCGGCGTCCTCGTCCTCGGGGTCGGCGCCAAAGCCCGCCATCGTCCCCTTCGGCCATTCGCCGAGCGCGTCGCGCGCGAGCAGCACCTGCCCGACGATCTCGCCCGCGCCGAGGTTGCGGACAAGGCGCATCGTGCCGGTGTGGCAGAAGCGACAATTGAGCGTGCAGCCGACCTGACTGGACACGCAGAGTGTTCCCCGATCGGCGTCGGGGATGAACACCATTTCATATTCCTGCCCGTCCGCGGCGGCGAGCAGCCATTTGCGCGTGCCATCGCTCGACACCTGCGCCTCGCGCACCGTCGGGCGGCCGATGATGAAGCGGTCGGTCAGCCACGGGCGCATCGTCTTGGCGATGTCGGTCATCGCTTCAAAATCGGTGACCCCGCGATGATAGATCCAGTGCCATATCTGCTTGGCGCGCAGTTTCGCCGCCTTCGCGTCCAGCCCCGCCTCGACCAGCACACCGCCGATCGCATCGCGCGACAGCCCGACGAGGTCGATGCGATTGCCCCCGCGCAAGGGGACGGTGCCCGTCGTGACGGGGTCGATATGGCCGGGAATCTGCATGATGGGCGCGCATATAGGGGGGAAGGGGGAAAAGCGCAATTGTGCGCGAGAATCCTCCCTGTCGCGAAGCGATGGGGAGGATCGGAAGCTGCCCTCTATCCAATCGTCATCCCGGCGAAGGCCGGGATCTCGCCCTATCGGTTTACCGCACCGGCGAGATCCCGGCCTTCGCCGGGATGACGATCGCGTCAATGGCGGGAGTCCACCCCAAAGCCGCCATCCATTGCACACGGACAGCGAAATACCCCGTTCCGACCCACAGCAAGCCGGGGCTGCGATCGTGCCCTGATCGCGGCCCCGGTGCTGACGAACCGTGCAACTTCGGTTCGCGGTCAGTTACGGATCGAGCTGACCTGGATCGCCCGATTGCGCATGGCGCCCGCTATCGCGATTTCGGCCTGTGCGGTCGCCTGGGCGCGCGTGTCGCGGCGGCACTGGCGGACGTCATTCTTGCCGGCGAGGTCATAGCCGGGCGCTTCGCCGCACACCGCGACGACAGCGCGCCAGATGCGGCGGTCGAGTGCCTTGACCCCGGCCTCGGTGCGAAGGTCGAGGTCGCGGTGCGCCACCGCGACGCTTGCTTTGGCGGGGTCGGGTTCTGCCGATACGGGCTGGCCGACGAGCGCGGCAGCGGTGGCGGCGAGGATCATAAGCTTTTGCATCTTGTGTCTCCATCGGCCGGCTGGGGAGGGGAGGAAGCCGGTAAGACTCGGTATATCGCACCGTAGAATCGCGATGGAGCAACGATGTTGCGCGATCATTCTGCAAAATTGCAGAATGAGGCATGGACGATTATGGCGCACAAGGCGCCATGTACGATTGGAACGACCTCAAGGCCTTTCTGGCCGTTGCCGAAACGGGCAGCACGCTCGCCGCCGCGCAGGCGATGCGCGTCAGCCAGACGACCGTGGCGCGGCGCATCGCCGCGCTCGAGGCGGCAACCGGGGTCACGCTCTTCGAGCGGCGGCAGGCGGGCTATGCGCTGACTCCGGTGGGCGAGGCGATGCTCGCGAGCGCCGCAGCGGTGCGCGATGCCGCCGAACGATTCGGTGAGGCCGCGGGCGCGCGCTCGCGCGACGCGGGAGGTACGGTCAGCCTGACGGTGATGGAAATCATCGCGGTGACGATCCTGCCGCCGATCCTGCGCGATCTGCGCGCCGAACATCCCGGCATCCATATCCAGCTCGACACGTCGGACGAGCCGCGCGACCTGGCCGCGGGCGCCGCCGACATCGCGATCCGCAGCAGCAAGCAGCCGTCGGGCGCGGGGCTCGTCGGGCGGCGCATCGCCGACAATCCGTGGACCGTCTATTGCAGCCGCGATTATGCCGACCGCCACGGCGTCCCGCACACGCGCGAACAACTTGCGGCGCATCCCTTCATCGGCGGTGGTGGCGGGGTTTGGGAGCCTTATCGTGCATGGCTTCGCCAACATGGGCTCGAGGAAGCGGTGGTCATGCAATATGACACGGCGACCGGCCTGCTGTCGGGCGTGCGCGCGGGGATGGGGCTGTCGGTGCTGCCCGCTTATTTGGCCGACCGCGAACCCGACCTCATTCGCTGCCTGCCGCCCAAGAGCGACGACACCACCGGGCTGTGGCTGCTCACCCACGAACGACTGCGTCACGTACCGCGCGTGCGGCTGGTGCTCGATTTTATGGCGAGGGCGCTGACGAAGCTCGGCCGGGAGTAGTGCGGCCAGAAATTGCTGTCCTACTTGGGTTGCGGGCCATAGGCTCGTCCGCAATGCCAAATGGAATCCACATGGTTGCAATATGGCGCGCGAGCGAAGCCGGTTGCGCTTGCGCACGCGATTCCAGAGTGAAGTTGCGCAGTTTTCTGCCGTTTCGCGAAAGCGCCTTTCTCTCTTACCTCGTCACCCCGGACTTGATCCGGGGTCCAGCTTCCTCCGGTGCGTCGCATGGACCCCGGATCAAGCCGGTCCTGAGCATGTCGAAGGGTCCGGGATGACGAAGATTTGCGAATTGCGAGTGAAGTTCGGCAGAAAACCGCCATCTCTCCTCATCGGCTCAACGCAGCCGCGCGCACCCCAGCGCCGCCGCGTCGATCGCCGTCGCCGCGCCGCGCAGGCGATAGGTGTCGGCGATCGCGCCGCCCGCCTCGGCGCGGCTTTCGACGCTCATGCTCGGCGCCGATCGCATCGCGGCGACGATGGCGGCGTCCATCCGCGCGTCGCTCGCCCAGCCGTGGACGCCCTGACCGGTCAGGATGAAGCGGCGGCTGCCGATTGTCAGGCGCAAATCGCGGTCCGCCGCGCGCGGCTTCGACAACCGGACATAGAATTGGCCGCGGATGCGCGATTTCGGCCAATAACCGACGCTGGCATAGGCTTTGACCTCAGGCCGTCCGATCGTTGCCGCGGGGGCGGCAATCGCATAGCAGCGCGCCCGCGCGGCATCGCGAAAGGCGCCCCAGCCATCGAAAATGCCCAGCGCGGTCGGCGCCGCGGCGGCAAGGGCCGCGGCCGGCATCGCCGCCAGCATCAACAGGGAAAGGGGCCAGCGCAGCATCGCGCCTCGTTCGCGCGATTGCCGCAGCTTTGCAAGCATGGCTTGCACGGTGCGCCGCGTGCGTTAAGGAAGGTGGACATTTTCAGGGGCCAGAATCGGGGCACGAATCGCCTCCGATCCTCTGTCTCCACAAGGGACTTCTCCCGCGAAACACACAGGATGGCGGATTAAGAATGAAAGCGACGATCGAACGCGCAGTCTTGTTGAAAAGCCTTGGCCATGTTCAGTCGGTGGTCGAACGGCGCAACACGATCCCGATCCTGTCGAACGTCCTCATCGAAGCCGACGCATCGGGCCAGCTCAAACTGATGGCGACCGACCTCGACCTGCAGGTCGTCGAAACGATCGCGGCCAAGGTCGAAACGGCCGGCACCACCACCGTATCGGCGCACACCTTGTTTGAAATCGCGCGCAAGCTGCCCGAGGGATCGGAAGTCAGCCTGGCTGCGGCCGAGGGCAAGATGCAGGTCAAGGCCGGGCGCTCGAACTTCAACCTGCCAACCCTGCCGCGCGACGATTTCCCGGTGATCGCCGAGGGTGACCTGCCGACCAATTTCGAGCTGCCCGTCGCCGAGCTGATCCAGATCATCGACAAGACGCGCTTCGCCATCTCGACCGAAGAAACCCGCTATTACCTCAACGGCATCTTTCTGCACGTCGCCGAGGATGCGACGGGGCCGGTGCTCAAGGCCGCGGCGACCGACGGCCACCGCCTCGCGCGCTACACGGTGACGCGCCCCGACGGCGCCGCGGGGATGCCCGACGTGATCGTGCCGCGCAAATGCGTCGGCGAAATCCGCAAGCTGCTCGACGAGGCCGAAGGCAATGTCGAAATCAGCCTGTCGGCGAGCAAGATCCGCTTCCAGCTCGGCAATGCGGTGCTCACCTCGAAGCTGATCGACGGCACCTTCCCCGATTACAGCCGCGTCATCCCGACCGCGAACGACAAGCTTTTGAAGGTCGATCCGAAAAGCCTGTTTCAGGGCGTCGACCGCGTATCGACGATCGCCAGCGAAAAGACGCGCGCGGTGAAGGTCGGGCTCGACAAGGATCGCATCACGCTCAGCGTGACCAGCCCCGAAAATGGCACCGCAGCCGAAGAACTCGCCGCGGGTTACGACAGCGACGCGATGGAGATCGGCTTCAACGCCCGCTACCTCAGCGACATTTTGGGGCAGGTCGACGGCGACAGCGTCGAACTCCACCTCGCCGACGCCAACGCCCCGACGCTGATCCGCGAAAGCGAAAAAAGCCCCGCGCTCTACGTGCTGATGCCGATGCGGGTCTAAAGACCGTCGCCCCCGCGAAGGCGGGGGCCGCTGGAGATATAGCGCAAGGCCGAGGCCGACCCCCGCCTTCGCGGGAGCGACAATTAATTAACCCGCCTTCGCGACCCGCCAGATCACCCCGCCGGTATCGTCGGCGACCAGCGCGCTGCCGTCCTTCGCGACCTTGACGTCGGCCGGGCGGCCGCGCGTGGTCTTGCCGTCGGCGGCGAGAAAGCCGTCGAGCAAGGTGATCGGCAGCGCGTCGAGCGGCTTGCCGTTCGCCCCGAACTTGACGAACACGACGTCATAACCCGCGACCGGCTCGCGGTTCCACGACCCGTGCCGGGCGATCAGCGCGCCGTTCGCCCAGCGTTCGCCCAGGTCGAGGCCTGCGGTGAAGGTGAAGCCGAGCGGGGCGGTGTGGGCGCCCAGCCCATATTCGGGCCGCTTGACATATTGGCGGCGGTCCTCGGCCTCGGGTTCGACCCGCGGGTCGATGAAGCCGCCCCAATAATACCAGGGCCAGCCATAAAAATCGCCTTCATCAACGTCGGTCAGATAGTCGGGGACCAGATCGCTGCCCAGCATGTCGCGCTCGTTGACGACGGTCCAAAGCTGGTCGCTGCCGGGATAGAAGGCGAGGCCGACGGGATTGCGGATGCCCGCGGCAAAGGTGCGGATATATTTATTCTCGGGCCGCACTTCGAGCACGCTGGCGCGGCGAAACTCGCGGTTCATGCCCGCTTCGCCGATGTTGGAATCGGCACCGACGCCGATATAGAGCCAGCCGTTCGGCGCCGCGGCCAGGCTCTTGGTCCAGTGGCGGTTGGTGCCCTTGGCGGGCAGGTCGACGATCTTGACCGGCTTGCCGCTCATCTTCGTTTCACCCTCGACATAGGGAAAGGCGAGCAGCGCGTCGGTGTTCGCGACGTAAAGCGTATTGCCGACCAGCGCCATGCCATAGGGCGAATTGAGGCCGGTGATATAGGCGGTCTTCACCTCGGCCTTGCCGTCGCCGTCGGCGTCGCGGAGCAGGGTGATGCGGTTCGCCGACGGTTTGCGCCCGGCGCCCGCCTTGCCCATCAGATTCTTCATCACTGCACCCTGCACGCCGCCATCCTTGCGCGGCGGGCTCTGCGATTCGGCGGCGAGCACATCGCCGTTCGGGAGGACGAGGATCGTGCGCGGATGGTCAAGTCCCTCGGCAAAGCGCTGAACGGTCAGCCCCTGCGCGGCGCGCGGCGACTGTCCGGCGGGCCAGCTTGTCGCTTCGGGGACGTTGATCGTCGGGAATGTCTCGGTGCGCTGCGACGCCATCACCGGCACGCGGCCGCTGAGTTCGGCGGTCGAGAAGCGCGCCACATCGGGCCGCGACATGACATAGAGGGTGACGCCGCCCACGACGAGCAGCAGCAGAAGGGCGAGGCCGACATATTTCAGGATCTTGCGCATATCGCCTGTCTACACGGGCGAAGCGTGAGGGCAAAGGGGCGAAACGCACGTGCCCTCGGGCGGCCTGGTTAAGGTGGTGGAGCGTCACATTAACCTTACCCGATCGTTCATCACGGTTGGGAACGGCGCGGTTAGGCCCAGGGTTTACGGCAGGCGATCACGTTACGGACCAGGAAGTCGATGCACTTGCCAGCCCCTTTTCTTGCCGACCGTGCCGCGGTCGAGGATGCTCATGCGCTCATCAGCCTGCACGGCGAAGAAGCCGGTTTTGCGGCGGCAGCGCGCGCCGAACAATATCGTGTGCTGGGCAACCACGTCTATTTTGCCCGCTGGCGCCAGATCGAGCGATTGATCACCTATTTGTCGGTCGAAGACGTCCTCGACACGGTTCACTGAGCCCGGATTTCACCACGTCATCCCGGCGAAAGCCGGAATCTCATCGTCGCGTTCTGACCTTGAGGTCGAGATCCCGGCCTTCGCCGGGATGACGGAGGCTGATGCGAAGGCTTACAGGCGTAAACCCGCAGTTTCGGGCAATCCCGCCATGATATTGAGGTTCTGGACGCAGGCGCCGCTGGCGCCCTTGCCCAGATTGTCGAGCCGCGCGACAAGCCGCGCCTGGCTGGTGTCGGCATTGGCGAAGACGAACAATTCGATGCGGTCATCCCCCGCGTCCGACACGCGGAGCAGCATTTCGCCGTCCGTCGGCGCGTCGGCCATGACGACGACCGGGCTTGCGCCGTAAAAATCGGCGAGCGCGGCGCGCAGCGTGTCGGGCGCGGCGGCACCGCGCATCGCGCCGAGCGGCAAGGGCACTTCGACCACCATGCCGCGATGCGCCGGGATGACCGCGGGAGCGAACAGCGGAGCGATCGACAGGCCGCAGCGCGCCTGCATTTCGGGCACATGCTTGTGACCGAGCGCGAGCGCATAACCGCGCCAGGCGATGTCGCGGTCAGCCTCGAACCGTTCGATCAGCGCCTTGCCGCCGCCCGAATAGCCGCTGACCGCGTGGCAGATATAGGGCCAGTCGGCGGGGAGCAGGCCCGCGCGCACCAGCGGCGCGACGAGCGCGATGAAGCCCGTCGAATAGCAGCCGGGGTTCGATACGCGAGCGGCCGACGCCACCGCATCGTGGCCGACGACTTCGGGAAAACCATAGGTCCAGCCTGGCGCGACGCGGTGCGCGGTCGAGGCGTCGATCGCGCGGGTGCGGTTATTGCCGATCATCGCCACCGCCTCGCGCGCCGCATCGTCGGGCAGGCAGAGGATGACGAAATCGGCGTCGTTGAGCGCCTCGCGCCGCGCGGCGGCATGTTTGCGGCGCGCCTCGTCGAGCGCGATCAGCGTGAATTCGCTTCGCCCTGCAAGCCGTTCGGCGATTTCCAGGCCCGTCGTTCCCGCGGCGCCGTCGATGAATATGCTGTGGGTCATGGCCTACGCAGTCGCTTCGCGCCGCTGACCGGCACTTCATGCCCCTCGGCCTTCGTTCGCGCGATCAGGTCGGCGAGCGGCTCGGCGCGCACCTCCATCCAGTGCTGGCTGGCGTGAACGATCGTCGCCGCGTCGGCCATGATCCCGACATGGCCGGGAAAGAAAACAAGGTCGCCGCGCGCGAGCCGTGCGGGATCGACATCCTTGTCGGCGCCGAGCGCGGCGAGTTGCAGATCGGTGTCGCGCGGCAACTGGATTCCCGCCGCCGCCCAGGCGAGCTGGACCAGGCCCGAACAGTCGATGCCCTTGGCGGTGCGGCCGCCCCAGACATAAGGCGTGCCGATCATCGCCTCGGCCAGTCCCGCGGGGTCGTTCTCGGTCACCCCGACCTCCACCAGCGCCGCGAGCGGCAGATAGCCGTGCGCGGTCGCCAGCCATTCGCCCTCGGCCTCGCCCATCACCAGCGCGCCGCGTGGCAGGACGCCCGGACCGCCGCTCGCGGCGTCGGGCGCGCTGTGCAGCATCGCCTCGACCATCTGCACGCGATGCGTCGGCGCGATCGGCGCGCCGAGCGCTTCGGCGGCAAGATAGCCGACATAATGGTCGGCGAGGCAATAGCCCCACGCCCAGCCGCCAGTCAGGTCGAGAAGCGCAAAGCCTTCGCCGAACAGCAATTCGCTCGTCTGTTCGGCGTCCAGCGACGGCGATGCGCGCAGCGCCGCGGCGGGGAGCACCCCGCTCCGCATCATCGGCGCCGCATAATGCGGCGCGAAATAAGTGCCGGCGACCGCAATGTCGGCGAGGTCGGGACGGATCGCGACGATACGCGGATCAAACGCCTGCGACGTCCCGGTCAGGCCAAAGCGGTCGCGGCCCGCTCCGACGGTGCCGGGGCGTCCCATGCGCACGCGGCTCGCCGCTGAATTGTCACCGCTGTCTGCTGTCACTTGCCGTCCTGTTGCAACCGGGTCCGCGGGGTGCGGACGATCGCGGGCCATTAGACCAGCGGAAGAGGCTTTATCAAGCCTTGCCGCGGCGGTCGTAGCGCGCTTGCAGCATCGCCCATGCGGCGCGCAGCCCCAGCGCCGCGCCGCCCTTTGGGCGGCCGGGTTTTGCCGTCGGCCGCCAGGCGAAGGTGTCGATATGCGCCCACGCCGTCCCGTCGGGAACAAAGCGCTTCAGGAACAGGGCTGCGGTGATCGCCCCGGCGAAGGGCGAGCTCCCCGCATTGCCAAGGTCGGCGATGTCGGTTTCGAGAAGGTCGGCATAGCCGTCCCACAGCGGCATCCGCCACAGCGGATCGTCGCGCTCGATCCCGCCCGCCAGCATTGCATCGGCGAGCGCATCGTCATTGGCGAACAGCGGCGGCAAATCGGGGCCGAGCGCGACGCGCGCGGCGCCCGTCAGCGTCGCGAAATCGACGATCAGCTCGGGTTCCGACTCGGCGGCTTTTGCCAGCGCATCACCGAGCACCAGCCGCCCCTCGGCATCGGTATTGCCGATTTCGACGGTCAGCCCCTTCCGGCTTTTGAGCACGTCGCCGGGGCGAAAGGCGTCGGACGAAATGGCGTTTTCGGCCGCCGCGACCAGACAGTGCAGCCGCACGGGCAGGCCGCTCGCCATCACCAGTTCGGCCAGCGCCAGCACATGGGCCGCGCCGCCCATATCCTTTTTCATCAGCCGCATCCCCGCCGCGGGCTTGATGTCGAGTCCGCCGCTGTCGAAGCTGATCCCCTTGCCGACCAGCGCGACGCGCGGATGATCCTCCTTGCCCCACTCGATCTCGATCAGGCGCGGCGCGTGGTGCTTGGCGGCGGCACGCCCGACCGCATGGATCATCGGATAGCCCTGTTCGAGTGCTTCTCCCTTGGTCACGATCAGCTTGCCGCCGTGCGCCTTGGCGATGCGTTCGGCGGCCTTTTCGATCGCTGCCGGGCCCATGTCGGCGGCGGGCGTGTTGACGAGGTCGCGCACGAGCGCCACCGCGCGCGCCTCGGCGACCATCGGGGCGATCGCGGCCACGTCCGTCGTGAGCAGGGCGCGCGGCCCCTTTGCGGGTGCTTTCGATTTATAGGCATCGAAGCGATATTGCGCGCTCATCCAGCCGAACATTGCCTTGCCGGGTTGCCGGCCCTCGACGCGGTAGCGGCCTTCGGGCAGGATCTGCCCCAGCTTGGCGAGGCACCATGCCGACAGGCTTTCGACATCGGCCACCGTCGTGACGACCGACCATTTGTCGGGATCGTCGCCGGGCAGGATGGCGTGGACATAGGCATCGGGCTTGAAACCGACCGCGGCCAGATGCGCGCGTTCGCGCGCGCTGCGGCCTTTCAGCCATTGGTCATAGCGCTTTTTGTCGACGAGATGGATCGGGCGGGCGTCCTGCCCCTTGTCGGGTTGGATCAGGTCGGAATAGTCGGTCATGCGGGCGGTGCTAGGCTGCTCGGGATATTTTGTCGATTCCCGGAGTTATGCGGACATGACGATCGAAAGACCATGGCGAACCACGCTTCCGTTGCTTGCCGGTGCATTACTGCTGGCGGGTTGTTCCGAAGACCAGCCGACGCAGGCGGAAAAGGCGGCCGCGGCCGCCGTTCCCGGTGCGCCGCCCCATGGCGCCGCCGACGAAGCGGCCAAAAATGCCCCGGCATCGCACGTCAGCGAAAGCAACGACCTGATCGAGTTCAGCTATAGCTATCCGGCCGAGGCCGCGCGCATCCCGGAACTCGCAAAGGCGCTCGATGGCGACCGCGCGGCCAAGCGCACGGCGCTGGTCGCGGCGGCGGAGCGCGACAAGGCCGCGGCCGAAAAGAACGGCTATCCCTATCGCCCGCACAGCCATCGGCAGACCTGGCAGCGCGTGACCGACACGCCGCGCTTCCTCAGCCTGTCGGCCGAAATCGATACATATTCGGGCGGCGCGCACGGGATGGAGGTCTTCGACACGCTGCTGTGGGATCGGGGTCGGCGCAAGCGGATGAAGCCGCTCGACCTGTTCGAGAGCAGCGCCGCCTTCGACGCGGCGGTCCGCGACGCCTTTTGCGCCGGGATAAAGCGCGCGAAAGCCGCGAAGGGCATCACGGTCGACGAGGCGCCGGACAGCCCCTTTGCCGAATGCCCGCCGGCATCGACGCAAACGGTCTGGATCGGTTCGTCGGACGGCCGCTATCTCGACCGCCTGACGATCGCGATCGCCCCCTATGAAGTCGGACCCTATGCCGAGGGCAGCTACCGGATCAACGTGCCGATGACCGGCGCGGTCGCGAAAGCCGTGAAGGACGAGTTTACGCGCGACGTCCTGCCGCTCAACTGAGCGAGGGAGCCGACGCATGAATTGGCAAGCGTAAAGCCGAACACGTCGATTGATCCTTACTCCGCGGCTTCCAGTTCGGTTGGCGCCGGATCTGCTTTCGCCTTCGCGTTGGTGAAGGTCAAAATGCCGTCGTCGATCGCGCCGGTGCGCATGTCGATGCGGTCCTGGACATAGTTCTGGCTGAGCCGCCACGGCAGCGACGCCGTGCTTTTGGGCATGATATGCAGCGAGCGCTGGATATAGCCCGAGGAGAAGTCGAAGACATTTTCTTCTTCGAGACTCGACGGGTCGGCGAGCACCGGAGTTGCCACAAGGGTGTTCGTCGCCGCCATATGGTTGAGCACGCGGCAGACATATTCGGACACAATGTCGGCGCGCAGCGTCCAGCTGGCGTTGAGATAGCCGAACACCGCCGAGAAGTTCGGGATGTTCGAGAACATGCACGCCTTGTAATAGAAATGCTCGTGCCAATCGACGCGCGCGCCGTCGACGCGCACGGGGATCTTGCCCGCGACCGCGAGCTTGAGCCCGGTCGCGGTGATGATGATGTCGGCGTCCAGATGCTTGCCCGATTTGAGCTGGATGCCATTCGCGTCGAACCGCTCGACATGATCGGTGACGACCGACGCCTTGCCCGCCTTCATCGCCTCGAAGAAATCGGCGTCGGGGACGAGGCAGAGCCGCTGTTCCCACGGGTTATAGGGCGGGGTGAAGGCCTCCGCATCATAATGGTCGCCGAGGGTCGCTTTCAGTTTCCTGGTGAGGAACTCCCTGACCTTCTCGGGCTTTTCGCGCGCGCGGCGGAACGCGATGTCCTGAAGCCGGACATTCTTGAAGCGCGTGATCTTGTACGCGAGCTTTTCGGGCAGGATCTTGCGCAGGAAATTGGCCAGGCCGTCTTTCGCCGGGCGGATGAAATACCAGGTCGGCGTGCGCTGGAGCATCGTGACATGCGCCGCCTCCTGCATCGAGGGGACGATGGTGACCGCGGTGGCGCCCGATCCGATCACGACGACCCTTTTGTCCTTGTAATCCAGGTCTTTGGGCCAGAATTGCGGGTGGACGATCTGGCCCTGGAAATCTTCACGACCGGCAAAATTGGCGTCGAACGGCTCGTCATAGTCATAATAGCCCGCCCCGAGATAGAGCCAGCGCGCGGTCGTCGTCGAAACCCGGCCCTCGCTGTCCTCCATGCTCACCGTCCAGCGCGCGGCGGCGCTGTCCCAATCGGCGCCGACGACCTTGCGGTCGAAGCGGATGCGCTCGCGGATGTGGCGTTCGTCGACGATGCGGTTCAGATATTCGAGGATCGCGGGGCCGTCGGCGATCGATTTTTCATGTTTCCACGGCTCGAAGATAAAGCCCAGCGTGTGCATGTCGCTGTCCGAACGGATGCCGGGATAGCGAAACAGATCCCAGGTGCCGCCCAGCTGCGCGCGGCGCTCGACGAGGGCGAAACTGCGGTCGGGGCAGTGCATCTGGAGGTGAACCGCCATGCCGATGCCCGAAATGCCCGCGCCGACGATCAGCACATCCTGATCCACGGGGCTCGCCCTGTTCACCATCATGTCATCTCCCAGTCGTCGTTTGCAGGCAGCTTACGCACCGCGTTGCATTTTGCAATCGAATTGACGTTCACGGAAACCGCGACGAATTGGTGCAGCTCAACTTGTAGCTGTCACAAAAATGTCATAGGCGCGAAACCAATCTGTCATCTTTTGACCACCCGGTCACGCCAACCCCCGGAAAGGATGGAGCCTTATGCGTCAAATCGCCGTCCTTCCCTACCGATTCGGTGGTCCGGCGCAGGATGGTCCGACCGAAATCCTGCTGATCACCTCGCGTGAGACGAAGCGCTGGGTCATACCCAAAGGCAATCCGCTGACCGGGATGGAGCGCCACGCCGCAGCAGCGGTCGAGGCCGAAGAGGAAGCGGGGGTGGTCGGCGCGGTCTGCCCCACCCCGATCGGCAGTTATCAGTATCGCAAGCGTCGCGCGAACGGCGCGTCGATCATGTATCATGTCGAAGTCTTTCCGCTCGCGGTGACCAGCGAGCTCAACGAGTGGAAGGAAATGGACGAGCGCGAACGCAAATGGTTCTCCTTCGCCGACGCGGCAGCGGCGGTCGATGAGGCCGATCTGCAGGCGTTGATCCGGTCCTTCGGCGATGGCGGCTTCCGTGCCGTCGCGCAGCCGCGCGGCGCGGTGCCGAACGGGGATGACAAGACGGGGGTAAGCCGGATGTTCGCATGGTTTCAGCGGCTGCTGCCGCGACAGGGCAATTTTTTCGAGTTGTTCGAAAGCCATGCGGCGACGCTGGTTGCGGGCGCCAACGCTTTGTCGCGGATGTTGCAGGGCGGCGAGGGCATGGCCGACCATGTGCGCGAGATTATCGAGCGCGAGCATGACGCCGACGCGATCACGCGCGAGGTGCTCCAGACCGTTCGCCGCACCTTCCTGACCCCCTTTGACCGGGGCGCGATCACCGACCTCATCGCGTCGATGGACGATGCGATCGACGAGATGCAGAAGACCGCGGGCGCGGTCGACCTCTATGACGTTACCGAGTTCGAGCCCGAGATGCGCGACATTGCGGGCATCATCGTCGATGCCGCGCGCCTGACGGCGGAAGCGCTGCCGTTGCTCCGCAACATCGGCGCCAACGGTTCGCGGCTCCACGAACTCACCGAGCGGCTGGTGCGGATGGAGGGCCATGCCGATGAAATCCACGCATCGGGCCTCAAGCGGCTGTTCCGCGAGCATGGCGAGGCGAACCCGACGCGCTTCCTGATCGCGCGCGAGCTGTTCCGTCACCTCGAGCGCGTGACCGACAGTTTCGAGGATGTCGCGAACGAAATCGACGGCCTGGTCATCGACCACGCTTAGGCGGGGCGCCATTCCATGCACGAACTCGCTTTCCCGCTCCTCGTCGGCCTCGTCATCCTTGCGCTGGCGTTCGATTTCCTGAACGGCCTGCACGACGCGGCGAACAGCATCGCGACCGTCGTTGCGACGCGACTGCTGCGCCCGGTGCAGGCGGTCGTGTTCGCGGCCTTTTTCAACTTCGCCGCCTATTTCCTGAGCCTTGCCTTCCCGGCGCTGCACAAGGTTGCCGAGACGATCGGGGCGGGATTGATCGACAAGGATCTGGTGACGCCCGCGGTCGTGTTCGGGGCGCTGGTCGGCGCGATGGTCTGGAATGTCGTCACCTGGCTGAAGGGCATCCCGTCCTCGTCGAGTCACGCACTCGTTGGCGGCATCGTCGGCGCGGGGGTCGCCCATGCGGGGTTCGAGGGTATCCAGTGGAGCGGGCTCAACAAGACGGTCATCGCGATCTTCCTGTCGCCGATGCTCGGCATGTTGCTGGCGATGCTGGTGATGCTGGCCAGCAGCTGGGCGCTGCACCGCGCGACCGCCAAATTCGCCGAATCGACCTTTCGCTATCTCCACCTCTTTTCGTCTGCCGCCTATTCGCTGAGCCACGGGCTCAATGATGCGCAGAAGACGATGGGGATCATCGCGGTGCTGCTCTATTCGACCGGTTATCTGTCGGGCGAGTTCCATGTGCCACACTGGGTCGCATTTTCCTGTTATATCGCGATCGCGCTCGGCACGCTGTCGGGCGGGTGGAAGATTATCGAGACGATGGGCGGGCGCATCACCAAATTGTCGCATCATCAGGGCTTTGCCGCCTCGACCGGCGGGTCGATCATGGTGTTTACCGCCAGCCTGCTCGGTATCCCGGTATCGACGACGCACACGATTACCGGCAGCATCATAGGCGCCGGCGTCGCACGGCGCGCGAGCGCGGTGCGCTGGGGCGTCGCGGGCAATGTCATCGCGGCGTGGTTCATCACCATTCCGGCCAGCGCGGCGGTGGCGGCGCTCTTCTATGCGCTGACGCGGCTGTTTTAAGGATGGAATGGCCGCGGCGAAAGTGGCGGAAATCCGCCTAACTTCACTCGCAAATCGCGTTTTGCATTGCTGCCCAGCAGGTGCTTCATGCCGGATTTGATCCGGGAACCCCTCAGCATCGCCCCTGGATCCCGGATCAGGTCCGGGATGACGACGTGAAAGAAAGCCTGATTCTCGGAAAGTCGCAGAAAACTGCGCAACTTCACTCGCAAATCGCTGTTCAAGGGCGCGGGCGATGACCATCCCGCAAGGCTATGGGAGCCGCGTCCTGTAGGACAGCGATTTTCGGCAGGGCTGGGTTCAGGTCACCACGCCGAACAGGTCGTGTTCGTCGGCATCCTCGACGACGACGTCGACGATGTCGCCCGCCTTCAGCGTCGCCGCGACGTCGCGGAGGTAGACGTGGCCGTCGATTTCGGGCGCGTCGGCCTGTGACCGGCCCGTCGCGCCGATGCTGCCCTCTTCGTCGGCGTCGCCGATCTCGTCGATGATGACGGGGAGGGTGCGGCCGATCTTGGCCTCCAGCTTGGCGGCGCTGATCGCGGCGGTTTTTGCCATGATCCGCTGGAAGCGTTCCTCCTTGACCTCTTCGGGCACGGGGTCGGGCAGGGCATTCGCCTGCGCGCCCGCGACGGGCTCGAAGCGGAAGGCGCCGACGCGGTCGAGCTGCGCTTCGTCGAGCCAGTCGAGCAGATATTGGAAATCCGCCTCGGTCTCGCCGGGGAAGCCGACGACGAAGCTGGAGCGGATTGCGATGTCGGGGGCGATGGCGCGCCAATTCTTCAGCCGTTCGAGCACCTTCGCTTCGTTCGCGGGGCGCTTCATGCGCTTGAGGACGCTGGGGCTCGCGTGCTGGAAGGGGATGTCAAGATAAGGCGTCAGCAGCCCTTCGGCCATCAGCGGGATGACGGCGTCGACGTGCGGATAGGGATAGACATAGTGGAGGCGCACCCACGGCGCGTGGCCCTCGCCGGTGCGCAGCCGGCCGAGTTCGCGCGCGAGGTCGGTCATGTGCGCGCGCACCTCGCGGCCGTGCCATTGGCGCGGGTCGTGGCGAATATCGACGCCATAGGCCGAGGTGTCCTGGCTGATGACCAGCAGCTCCTTCGTTCCCGCCGCGACGAGTTTTTCGGCCTCGCGCAGCACCGCGTCGATGCGGCGACTGACAAGTTTGCCGCGTAGGTCGGGGATGATGCAGAAGGCGCAGCTGTGGTTGCAGCCTTCGCTGATCTTGAGGTAGCTGTAGTGGCGCGGCGTCAGTTTCAGCCCACCTTCGGGAACGAGGTCGACGAACGGCCCTTGCGTCGGCGGTGCGGCGTCGTGGACGGCATCGACGACCTGCTCATATTGATGCGCGCCGGTGACCGCGAGGACGTTCGGGAAGCGCGCGCGGATCGCTTCGGCCTCATTGCCCATGCAGCCGGTGACGATGACGCGGCCATTCTCGGCCATCGCCTCGCCGATCGCCTCGAGGCTTTCTTCCTTCGCCGAGTCGAGAAAGCCGCAGGTGTTGACGAGCACGACGTCGGCGCCCGCATAGTCGGGCGACAGGCCGTAACCGTCGGCGCGCAGCTTGGTCAATATCCGTTCACTGTCGACGAGCGCCTTGGGGCAGCCGAGCGACACCATGCCGACTTTCGGCTGGGCAGGAAGAGTCTTGGTTGTCATGATCGGCGGCGCGCATAGTCGATTTTGCGCCGCTTGTCACGCGCGGCGAGACGGAGCATGGTGCGCGCCGGAAGGGGAGGATGAAATGGCAAATCTGAGCTGGATCGCAATCATCGTCGCGGCGGCGGCGGGCTTCGTTGTCGGCGGCATCTGGTACGGGCCGCTGTTCGGCAAGCTGTGGATGAAAGAGCATGGCTTTACCGAAGAGGAGCTGAAGCAGGGCAATTTCGCGCTGATCTATGGCACGACCTTTTTGCTCAGCATCGTGTCGGCGGTCTTCCTGGGCCATCTGCTGGCGCATTTCGGCGAGATGAGCGCGCGATCGACGATGATGATTTCGGTGGGCGTTGCTTTGGGCTTTGTCGTTCCGGCGATCGGCACCAACTATCTGTTCAGCCGCGCGAGCGGCAGGCTGTTCGCGATCGACGCGGGATATTGGCTGCTCTTCTATGCCGCGATGGGTGCGGTGTTCGTCATTCTCGGCTGATCGATCGAGCCGTCAGGCGGCGGGAACGGCCGCCTCATTGTCGTCACAGCGGACGACTTCGACGATGAAGTCGCCATGTTCGAGCCGCTGGGCCTGGGGCTCCCAAAAGCCATAGGGCGTGCCCGCGCGATAGACGCGCAGCCCGCGCCCGCCGCTTGCGAGCTGGTCGAGGCTGCGCCCGACCTCCTCGGCGGCGACCGGTCGTTCGCGAAGCTGGACGCGGCCGCCGATGCTGGCAAGGTCGGCCATATAGTCGGCGACATGCGCGCCCTGTGCCGATCCGGCGAGCAGCAGGCCGGTAAAGCTGACCGGGTTGATGACATTGTTCGCCCCCGCCTGCCGGGCGAGCAGTTCATTGTCCTGTGCGCGGATAACGACGCTGATCGGCACTTTCGGGGCGAGATGGCGAACAGTGAGCACGATGAGGATCGAGGTATCGTCGCGCCCCGCCGACACGAGCACCGACTGCGCCTCCGCGACGCGCACGGCGACGAGCGTTTCGTCGTTCGAGGCGTCGCCCGCGAGCACATTGCATCCCGCCGCCTCGGCGGCGCTGATGCGCGCGGGCGACTGGTCGATGACGACGATACACGACGGGTCGGTGCCACGCTGGATCAGCTCATGAACCGCCTCGGCGCCGCTGACGCCATAGCCGAGCACGACGATATGATTGGTGAGCTTGGACTGGATGCGGGCCATACGCCATTTTTCCCATGTGCGCTTGATGACGAAATTATAGGCGGTGCCGACGAAGATGAAGAGCACCGCGATGCGGATCGGCGTGACGATCACCGCTTCGATCAGCCGCGAGCGGTCGGAGATCGGCGCGATGTCGCCGAACCCCGTCGTCGTGACCGAAATCATCGTGAAATAGACGACGTCGAGGAAGCTGATGTGGCCATCATGATGGTCGATCAATCCGTCGCGGTCGATCCAGTGAACGAGCACGACAACGCCGATCAGGGCGAAGGCGATGCTGAGACGCGTGACGACGTCGGCCCAGATCGGCCATTTGCTCGCACGTTTGAGCAGGTGGAAGCTGCCCTGGATATGCAGCCGGGGTTTGGTCCTTTTGCTCATCGCGGCCCTTGTGCCAAAGCCGCGAGCGGAAAGCCAGTTCCCGTGTTGTCATCCCGGCGAAGGCCGGGATCTCGACCTTTCGCCATGCCGCACCGGCGAGATCCCGGCCTTCGCCGGGATGACCGTGAGGCTTACGTTTTGTCAGCCCCGTAAGCGGCGCGCAGCGCGGCGAGCGAGGGATCGTGCGTCAGGTCGAGCTGGAGCGGGGTGACCGAGATGAAGCGGTCGTCGATCGCCTCAAGGTCGCTGTCGTGGCCCAGGCTATGCTCGATTCCGTGGAGGCCGAACCAGTAATAGGGATAGCCGCGCGGGTCGGTGCCTTCGACGATCGAGCCGCGGCCATAGTCGTGGAAACCCTGGCGCGTGACGCGGATGCCCCTGACCTCGGCGGCGGGGATCGCGGGGAAGTTGATGTTGATGAGCGTGCGCGGCGCCATGTCCATCGTCATCAGCGGGGCGAGCACCCTGGCACCCCATTGTTCAGCCGCCTCGAACGGGACGCTGTCGCCCATGCCTTCGCGGGCATAGACCTGGCTGAGCGCGATCGCGCGGATGCCCGCGAGCGCCCCCTCGATCGCCGCCGAAACGGTGCCCGAATAGGTGATGTCGTCGCCCAGGTTGGCGCCGCGGTTGACGCCCGAAAGGATCAGGTCGGGCTTTTCGGGCATCAGCTTGCCGATCGCCATCATCACCGAATCGGTCGGCGTGCCGCTGCACGACCAGCGGCGCTCGCCATGCTGACGGATGCGCACGGGGCGCGACAGGGTAAGCGAATGGCCGGCGCCCGATTGCTCTTCGGCGGGGGCGCAGACCCAGATGTCGTCCGACAGCTGGCGCGCGATCGCTTCGAGCACCGCCATGCCGGGGGCGTGATAGCCGTCGTCGTTGGTGAGGAGGATGCGCATTTGACCGTCCGTTCAGCGTCATTGCGAGGAGCGCAGCGACGAAGCAATCTCCAGCTATCGGGATGCGCTTGGTCGAAGGCTGGAGATTGCTTCGCTGCGCTCGCAATGACGGGTCAGGGTGTCAGCCGGGTGATCCCGCCCATATAGGGCAGCAGCGCCTTCGGAATATCAACGCTGCCGTCGGCCTGCTGGTAATTTTCGAGGATCGCGACGAGCGTGCGCCCGACCGCGAGGCCCGATCCGTTCAGCGTGTGGACGAACTCATTGCCCTTGGCGCCCTCGCGGCGAAAGCGTGTGTTCATGCGCCGCGCCTGGAAATCGCCGCAGTTCGAGCAGCTCGAAATCTCGCGATAGGCGTTCTGGCCGGGCAGCCAGACTTCGAGGTCATAGGTCTTGCGCGCGGCAAAACCCATGTCGCCGGCGCACAGCAGCATCTTGCGATAGGGCAGCTCCAGCGCCTCGAGGATGGTTTCGGCGGCGCGCGTCTTGCGTTCGAGCTCGGCGTCGCTGTCCTCCGGGCGGGTGATCGACACCAGCTCGACCTTCCAGAATTGATGCTGGCGGATATAGCCGCGCGTGTCGCGCCCCGCCGACCCGGCCTCCGACCGGAAACAGGGGGTAAGCGCGGTCATGCGGATCGGCAGGTCGGCCTCGGCGAGAATCTCTTCGCGCACCGCGTTGGTGAGGCTCATTTCGGAGGTCGAGATGAGCCACATGCCGTCGGTGGTCTGGAACAGATCCTCGCGGAACTTGGGGAGCTGCGTCGTCCCGAACGCCGCGTCGTCGCGGACCATCAGCGGGGTCGCACATTCGCTATAGCCCGCCTCGATCGTCTGCTTGTCGAGCATGAACTGGCCGAGCGCGCGTTCGAGCCGCGCCATCGGGCCTTTGAGGAAAGCGAAGCGCGCGCCGGACATCTTCGCCGCGGTCTCGAAGTCGAGGCCGAGCGCGGGGGCGAAATCGGCGTGCTCCTGCGGCGCGAAGTCGAAGCTGCGCGGGGTGCCCCAGCGCGATATTTCGACATTGGCTGCCTCATCCTCGCCATCGGGAACATCGTCGGCGGGGAGGTTGGGGAGCGCCGCGAGGCGGTCGTGCAGCGCCGAAAGCTGCGCACGCTCGGCCTCTTCCTTCGCCGGGAGCGCGGCTTTCAGGTCGGCGACCTCGGCCTTCAGCGCCTCGGCCTTGTCCCTGTCGCCCGCGGCCATCGCCTGCCCGATCAGTTTCGAGGCTTCGTTGCGGCGCGCGAGCGATGCCTGGATGTCGGTCTGCAAGGCGCGGAGGGCGGCGTCGGCCGCAAGAATCTCGGCGGACAGGGGCTCAAGGCCGCGCCGCGCGAGGCCGGCGTCAAAGGCGTGCGGGTTATCGCGGATCAGGCGGATATCGTGCATGGCCACGCGCTATGGCGTTACCGCCGGGCGCGCGCAACCCCGTTGCTCGGACGCGGCGCGCGTAAAAAAGGGCCGCTCCAAAGAGCGGCCCTCAGTTCGGTGGTCAGGGCTAGCCCCCCTGGCCGCCAGTGGATTCGGATCAGGCCGCGTCGGCTTTGTCGTCGTTGCGATTCGCGGCGCGGCGGCGCGCGACGAGTGCCGCCGCCGCGGCGCCGAACAATAGCAGCATCGGTGGCGCGGGAACCGGCGTCGGGTCACCCGACGAGCTGCTCGTGCTGCCGCCCGAGCTCGACGAGGAGGAACTGGACGAACTCGACGACGAGCTGCTGCTCGACGACGAAGAGGACGAGGAGCCGGTGCTGCCGGTCGAACCCCAGCTGCTGCTGCCGCCAGTGGCGCCCGACGAGGTCGCGCCGCTCGACGTGCTGCTCGACGAGGAGGATGACGACGAGCTGCTGCTGCTCGACGAGGAGCTTCCCGAACCGCCCGACGAGCTGCTGCTCGATCCGCCCGAACTGCCGCTCGACCCGCTGGACCCGCCCCAGCTCGAACTGCCGTGCGACGAGCCGCCCTTCGACGAGCTGCCGCCCGACGACGAGCTCGACGAGGACGAGGATGACGAGGAGGAAGATGAGGACGAACTCGACGACGAACTGCTGCTCGACGACGTGCTGCTGACCCCACCGGTTGAGGTGCTGACGCCGCCGGTCGAAGTCGAGACGCCGCCGGTCGATGTGCTCACGCCCCCAGTCGAGGTGCTGACGCCGCCGGTTGAGGTCGAGACGCCACCCGTCGAGGTCGTCGAGCTGATGCCACCGGTGGAAGTCGAGGTCGATACGCCGCCGGTCGAGGTCGATACGCCGCCCGTCGAGGTCGAGGTGCTGACGCCCCCGGTCGAGGTCGACACGCCGCCGGAGGTGCTGCTGCTCGTCGTGCTGAGCCCGCCCGTGGTGGTCGAGGTCACGACGATGCTGCCGCTGCTGCCACCCGAACTGCCGCCAAAAAAGCCGCCGAAGAAACCGCCGCCGAAGCCGCCGCCAAAGCCGCCGCCGATCACGGTGACGCCGCCGCCGCTACCGCCGCCGCCTTCCCAGCCCGCTTGCGGAAAGGGGGCATAGGGGATCGGGGGCAGTGGGATGGTCTGCGTCACCACCTGCTGCTGCGGCGTTGCGGTGCGGATCACCTTCTTCGTCGTCACGACGCGGCGCACGCGCTTTACCGGCTTGCGCGCGGCGTGGCGCTTGCGCACGACCTTCTTGGGTGCGCAGGGCGAGCATTTGACGGTTTGCGCGCGCGCCGAGGGGACATCGGCGACCTGCATCGCGCCGCTGCCGATAATCGCGCCGCCGCAGGTGCAGGCACAGAGCTTGGCGAGAGCCATCCGGACAGACATAGGTTCTTCTCTCTTTCCCGTTGCAGGTGCGAAGCGCCAGCGACCCGGCACGCCCAATCCGCTTTCGCTATTCGCTAGACGCAGAAAGGCCAAAGCTTTGTGAACGCGGCAATCGCGTTAACCGCTTTTGCCTGTCCGACAGTGGGAAAGGGAGCGCGAAATCAATCCAAATCGCTGCATCTGTCCCAAAACGGAACGTAAAAGGCAATGATTCTATATGATTGGTTAATCTTCGGACCTAAATGATCGTTGGCGCGGCCGTGGCGGGCAGATGCGACGAGCGGCGAGAATCGCCGCCGGTTCATCGCGGCTTCACGCCATATCGCTATCGGCGGCTTCGGCGCTTGTATCGTCGCAAGCGGCTGGTTATAGGCGCGCCACTCCCCGAGCCGCTTTGGCGGCGCGCCGGTGACAGGAAAGGACGCGAGAGCCCCTCATGCCGACCAAGATTGCCGATGTTGGCGCTGACGCGCTTCGCGAAGCCAAATCCAATCTCGATTCGGACTATGTCCCGAGCGACGACGAAGAGTTTATGAACGAGCGGCAGCAGGAGTATTTCCGCGGCCTGCTCATCGCCTGGAAGAAATCGATCCTCAGCGAAGCCGAATCGACGCTGGCGCATTTGCAGGACGGCCCGCTGCGCGAACCCGACCTCGCCGACCGCGCGTCGAGCGAGACCGACTGGGCGATCGAGCTTCGCACCCGCGACCGCCAGCGCAAGCTGATCGCCAAGATCGACGCCGCGATCCGCCGGATCGACGAGGGCGAATATGGCTATTGCGCGGTGACCGGCGAGCCGATCTCGCTCGCGCGGCTCCAGGCGCGGCCGATTGCGACGATGACGCTGGAAGCGCAGGAGCGCCATGAGCGTAACGAGCGGATTTCGCGCGAAGACTGATCGCGCGCACGCACCCCATTTACGATTCGGCAACCGCGCCGCCCTAGATTCCGTGCCGCAACGACACGAAATGGGGCGCAGCCATGGATTCGCAACGACCGGCAACAGTGGACGAGGAGGTCGCGGCGCTGTCGCGCAGCGCCGATCGCGACAGCCTGTTCATGCAGGCCGAACTGGCGCTGGCCGGACGGCCCGACCGGATCACCGTGCGTGTGCGCAACCTGTCGCCGGGCGGAATGCTCGCCGAAGCGAAGCTGGCGGTCGAACAGGGCGCGGCGGTCGAGGTCGAGCTGCGCAACATCGGGCCGGTTGCGGGGCGCGTGATCTGGACCGGCGAGGGCAAGTTCGGAATTGCGTTCGATCGGCTGGTCGATCCTCAGGCGGTGCGCCGTCAGCTGGTATCGCGGTCCGATCTGCCGCCGCATCTGCGGCACCAGGGGGCCGTTGGCGCCCCCTTCTATCGCCGACGCTGATGCGTCCCACAAGGGGCGGCATCCGCCGGCGATAGCGCTGGCGATCAGCCGATCGCGAGCATCTCTTCCTTGAGTTTCAGTTTCTGCTTCTTGAGCTGCGCCAGCACGCCGGTATCCGGGGCGGGGCGACGTTCTTCATTCGCAATTTTCGCATCGAGGTCCGCGTGGCGGGACTTCAGGGTGGAAAGGTGCGACCTGCTCATATGGCATTCTCCTTTTCGACTCGATGGACAGGCCTGAGTAAATCATGAATCGGGCGCAATGTCGTCACGATTCGGCCAGTCGGTCCCCGTTGCGGACCAGTGGTGAACGTGGCAGGGTTGGCGCGTGAGCCCCGAAGAGATCAGCCAGCGCCTCGAATTGCTTCGGATCGAGCACCGCGACCTCGACGCGGCGATCATCGCGCTCGGCAGCGCCGCGGTCGCCGACCAGCTTCAACTCGCGCGGCTCAAGAAGCGCAAGCTCAAGCTGCGCGACGAAATCGCCTGGTGCGAGGATCAACTGCTCCCCGACATCATCGCCTGAACGCCTCGATCAAAGCGGGACAGCGGCGTCTTCAGATTTCATGGTTAGCGGCATTGCCCAGTCCATGCGCGGCATGGCATTTCCGCCGGCATGGACGGTGAACGAACAGAGCTGAATGCGCAGGGGCGGCCGGTGCAGCGCGCTCAGGTCGAAAATCTCTATGTCGAGGCGATGCTGCTCGCCGACGAGGCGCACGCGGCCTTTGCGGCGCAGCGCGACCTCAGCCTCCGCAACGACGGCGCGCCAAAGGGCGACGCGTTGGCGCAGGTTTCGCTGGCGTGCGAATCGCTCAAGACAACGACGCGGCTGATGCACATCATCGCCTGGCTGCTCCACCGCCGGGCGATGCTCGCGGGCGATCCGGGCGCGGGCCCGCACGACAGCGCGGCGCGGATCGGCGAACCGGTGGCGGCCGACTGGGCGATCTGCGCCGGATTCGATGCGTCGCTTCGCCGGATCATCGCGGCAAGCGAGCGCTTGTTCGAGCGGATTGCGCTGATCGAGGCGGGCTGGAACGCGCCCGCGGCGACGCCGGTGCAGCAATTGCTCGCGCGGCTCGAAGCGCGGCTTTGACGCAGGCGGGCGGCCGCACCGTGCGACGGAGCGGCTTTGCCGCCTCCGCTTGTCAGGAACAGCATTTTGTGAGCAACTGGCGCCGGGTCGCTTCATCGTCCTTGTGGTGGGGAGGAAGCGTATGGAAAATGATGGAAACAAACGGGCGAAGTCGGATCGGCGGGCTGGCGATCGCCGCGTTGCCGACGATCCCGATTTTCAGGGGCCGGATCGCCGCAAGGGCGACCGGCGCACAGGCAGGGACCGCCGATCGGACGAGTGAGCGCTGCGGCGAGCGCCAACGGGAGAAGACAATTGACGGAGCCGCACGTACCGCGCCTGAGTGTCGACATCGTGTCCGACGTCATGTGTCCCTGGTGCATCATCGGCTGGCTGAAGTTCCGGCAGGTGATGGATCATTTCAAAGGGCGGCTCGATTTCCGCGTTCAGTGGCATCCCTTCGAGCTTAATCCCGACATGCCGCCGGATGGCGAAGACGCCGCGGCGCATGTGATGCGCAAATATGGCATCAGTGCCGAGCAGAGCCGCGCCAACACGGGGCGACTTGCAGCGATCGCGGACAAGCTGGGCTTTGCCTTCAACCGTGGCCCTGATTTCCGGATGCGCAACAGTTTCGATGCGCACCGCCTGTTGACCTGGGCTGGCGCCATGGAATCGTCCGACCAGCAAGCGGCAACGGGAGTGCAGACGGCGCTCAAGCTGGCGTTGTTCCGCGCGCACTTCACCGACAATCGCGATGTCAGCGACCATGACGTGCTCGCCGATGTCGCGGCGTCGGTCGGGCTCGACCGCGAGCGCGCGGCCGCCATATTGGCATCGGACGAGTTCGGGGAAATGGTGCGGACCGAAGAGCATTGGTGGGCGGAGCGGAACATCACCGGGGTGCCCGCCTTCATTCTGGGCGGCCAGATGCTGGTGCCGGGAGCGCAGGATGCCGAGCTGTTCATCCGCGTGATCGAAAAGAAGATCCTGGCGCCCGCCGCCTGAGTGGCCGCGTGTGGGCCATTCCTTTGAGATTTTTCAAGCTTTACGGCCTATTGTGGTGGAATCGACGCTTGTTTCATCATCGTCACCCCGGGTCGGGCCCGGGGTGACGACATCAATGTGGCGAACTTTTGGATTCGGGTGACCAGAGCGGCGGATGAGGGGGATCGGGGTGAAGGTCGGGCGGAGGTTTGGCGCGCCCACAATGGTGCAGCTGGCGGTCGCGCTGCTGCTGTTCGGCGGCGGTTATATTATCGCCAACCGCTTTCAGTTGATCCACAGTGTCGCCTATCGGTTCGCCGCGGGCGACGCGCCGAGCGCCGCGACGGCGCTGTTTTTCCTCGTCTTTCAGGCGGCGGCGCTGATGGCGGCGCTGTGGCTTTTTCCGCGTCGCTGGGCCGCGATGCTGCTTCTGCTCGCGGGCGTCTCGATCGCCGTGAACCTGGGTTACGCGCAGCTTGTTGCCGAGCTGCTCGATGCGGGCTCGCTTGCCTGGCTGTTCGCCGAAGTCCGGCAGGCGGGAAATGCCGCAGGCGAGTTCAGCGGCGAATTGCTGTGGGCCGCAGCGCAGGTCGCGGCCGCACTGGCGCTGTTCGTCGCGGCGCGGCGGCTCGCGCGGCGCGCGGTGCGCTGGCCATGGGGCGGTGGCCTGGCGGTGGCGACGCTCGCGCTGCTTATCGCGCCGAGCATCGTTTATCGCCATGCCGCGCTGTGGCCCGAGGGTGCCGAGCGCAGCCTCTATGGGCTGGTTGCCGACCTTGCGGCAGCGCCGCCGCCGCCGCCACGCGGCGCGGTCGAGATCGTGGCGCGCGCTTCCGCCGGCACGCCGCGGCACATCCTGTGGGTGATCGACGAGAGCGTTGCCGAAGCGCCCTTTCGGCGACTGATCGCACCGACGCTGGCGGACACGCCGCACCTCGACTTCGGGGTTGCAGCGGCGATGGGGCATTGCAGCGCGCCCGCGCAGGTGGCGCTGCGCTCAGGGGTCAACGTGCGCCGCGTCGATGCGGGCGCCGACCTGCGCCGTACGCCGTCGATCTGGGCCTATGCGAAGGCTGCGGGATATCGGACGGTGATGATGGACGGGCAGACGTCGGGGGCGCCGCAGAATCTGCTGCTACCGCCCGAGCGCGCGCTGATCGACGCCTATCGGCCGATGCCGGGCGGGATCGACACCGACCTGAAAATGGCCGACGCGATCAATCGAGGCCTGAAAGGGGACGCGAAGACATTTAGCTATGCCGTGCTGCGCGGCGTCCATTTCCAGTATCGCGATCATTATCCCGCGGGCGCCATCCCCCCGGACGCCCCCGTCGCGCAGCAATATGCGACCGCGCTCCGCTGGTCGAAGGCGCGCTTTTTCGGGCGGCTGCTCGCCGGGGTCGACCGCGAGCAGGTGGCGATCATCTATACGTCCGACCATGGGCAGAATCTGACGCCCGGCGCGCTGCCACATTGCAGCCGCGAGGCGATGGCCGACGAGTTTCGCGTGCCGCTGCTCGCCTTTCTGCCGCCGCGAATCGCGGCGCGCTATGCCGATGCACCGCGCGAGGGCCATTCGGTCAGCCAGATTTTCCCCGCGACGCTGATCTGGATGGGATATGATCCGGCGGCGGTCACGGCGCGCTATGACCGCGATCTGACGCAGCCGACCGCGCGCTTCGTCTGGTTCGGGCGCACGGTCATCCCGACCGGCGGCGAAACGGCGATCGACGTCACCGCGGGCGCCGATTTTCCCGGCAGCTGAGGCGCGCGCGTCAGTGCGCGCGCGGGCGCGGCGGTCCGGCGATCAGCTTGTTGAGCGTCGCGAGGCGACGACGCGCTTCGGTCCAGTCGCGTTCGGGATGCGCCTGAATCCGGTCGAGGAGCACGCGCACCTCCTTGCGGCGATCGCCTTCGGTTACGGCCTGCATGGGCTTTCTCCTTTCGACGCGCAGCATAGCATGGCGATGCGAGTCGCGGCCAACCGGGCGTCTCGTCCGCGGCACGGGATAACCCTCGCCGACGGGCGCGTTCACGACATACACGCCATCGACACGCATCCCCGCAGCCGCCGAGGCGCGGGGTAGCGCGGCGTCGCTGTCCGCCCTATTCAGGCCGCAATGACGGATACGGACAGGAAGATGGTGGTGATTGCGCGGCTGCGTGTGGCCCCGCTGGTGGGGTGGCAATTTGCCTGCGCGGTGCTGCTGGGCATTCTCGCCGCGCGGCTCGACTGGGGCGACGATCCCGCGAGTGCGATGTGGACCATGATGTTCGCGCAGCCGCTGGAGCTGATCGGCGTTGCGGCGGTGCTGATGCTGTGGACCGCGACGATCCGCCTGTGGAGGCGGCGGCGCGATTATGTCCGCCACGACGGGGTGATGCTCTATCGCGGCGCGAGCGCGCGCTGGCCGCTGTCGCTGGTGCGCGGCGTCGTGATCGCGCGCGGACCGCTGGGGATCGAGGCGCTGCGGCTGGTCGTCGACGACGACAGCGAGGTCACGCGCGAGCTGGTAAAGCTCTACATGCTGGAGGATGCGCCCGAGGCGGTGCGCGACGGCGTGATGTTCGCGGCGGCGCGCGGAGGCGGCGTAGCGCCCGTTACGGTGCATTGAGCGCTTATTACCCCCAAGGTAGCTGCGTGGCCTTGTGCCGCTGCTAGAGAAGCGGCGGGAAGGGACATATCGATGACCATGATCCGAATGCTCGCCGCGCTGGCCTTGCTCGCCGGGCCCCAGGCCGCGGCGCCCGCGGCGGCGCAGGCGCCCCAGGTCAGCGCCGACGACGTCGCGCTTTTCTATCGCGTTTACGATGCCGCGGGCGGCGCCCCCGACGGCGCCACGCTCCAGCGCGACTATCTGGGCCGCGGCAGCGCAGGCCTTGCCCGCTTCGCCGAGCTGCGCCGGATCACCGGCGAGGCGATCGCGGCGGCGATCGCGAAAAACCCCGGCTTTTACGTCGAAGCGCGGCAGTGCGCCGACGCTCTCCCGCGCGTGTTGCCGCGGGTCGACGCAAGCGCGCGGCGGTTCGCCGAGCTGGTGCCGGGGACAAGCTTTCCGCCGGTTACGGTCGCAATCGGTCGCGGACGCCCCGTCGCGGTGGGCGAAGCGCGCGGCGCCTATATCGGGCTGGAAGCGCTGTGCGCGTGGAAAGCCCCCGATCCCGATATCGCGAATCGCATGGTGCGGGTGATCGTTCACGAACTGGTGCATACAAGACAGCGGGGGCTGGCCGAGCGGACCGACGAGGCGACGGTGCTGCACGCCGCGCTGGTCGAGGGGACGGCGGAGTTCCTGACCGAGCTGCTCACCGGGTCGATCGCCTATGGCCATTTGCAGCGCGCGACAAAGGGGCGCGAGGGCGCGATCGAAGCGGCGTTCCTGAAGGACGTCGACCGGCCTGCGGTCGGATCGGCCTGGGTGTTCAACGGGTCGGTCGCCGCGGGCGACACCGCCGACCTTGGCTATTGGGTCGGATACCGGATCGTCAAAGCCCATTATGCACGGGCGACCGACAAGCGGCAGGCGCTGCTCGACATATTGGCGATCGACGATGCACAGGCGTTCCTTGCGGGCAGCGGGTGGACGCCGGGAATGGAGATGGACGAATGACCGGCACGGCGCCCCCCGCCGCCGGCACGGCGCCGCGCGCCCCGATCGCGTCGAACGACATCGCGGTCTTTCTGGTGCTGACCGCGATTTTCACGGCGATCGCCTATATCCCGTTGCTGGCGATCGATCCGGGAGTGAGCGCGCGGCGCCATTATATCCTGCTGCTGATGTGGTCGCCGGGGGTCGCGGCGCTGTTGACGTGCCGGATTTGCGGGATCGGGCTGGCGACGCTGGGGTGGCGGTGGCCGCGCGGCCGTTGGATGGCGTGGGGCTATGGCCTGCCCCTCCTCTATGCGGCGGCGGCTTACGCAGTGCTTTGGCTGGGCGGCTTCGCGCTCTTTGCCCCGCCCGAGGCGCTCGATGCGCTGGCGACGTCCTTTGGCTGGCAGGGCGCGCACCCGGCGGCGCTGATTGCGGGCACGCTGCTCATCAAGGCGACCGCCGGCTTTATCGTCGCCGCGTCGAGCGCGCTGGGCGAGGAAATCGGCTGGCGCGGCTTTCTGGCGCCGCGGCTGGCGGGGCAGGTCGGCGCGCGCGGCGGCGCGCTGATCCTTGGCGGCATCTGGACGCTGTGGCACGTCCCGCTGCTGATCGCGGGCGGCTATAATAATGGCGTCGAGCCGGGTTTCGCGCTCGGCTGCTTTACCGTGCTCGTCTTTGCCGGAAGCATCGTCGCGATGTGGCTGCGGCTGGGATCGGACAGCCTGTGGCCCTGCGTCGCGTGGCACGCGAGCCACAATCTGTTCATCCAGAGCGTCTTTGGCGCGCTGGTCGGGGAAAAGGCGGGCGTGACGCCCTATTGGGCGGGCGAGTTCGGCGTGCTGGCGCCGCTGGCGCTCGTCGTCGTCGCGGTTCCCGCCTATCGCGCGCTGGCGCGGATCGACCGCGGGTAGGGCGCGCGGGGTGCGGCGGCCGACGCGGTTGCCGTCGCGGTCGAACACTTCGGCGCCGGGCGAGCGGCGCAGGCGATAGGCGGAGGCTTCCGACATGCCGACGCGCTGCGCCGCGGTGACGACCGAGCCGGTGTCGGCGAGCGCCTCGATAAAGGCGCGCTGCCTGGCGGGCGACCAGCCATCCTTGCGCGGCTTTTTGAGGACGGGAACCCAGTCATAGGCGGCGGGATCATGCCCGTGCGCGTCGCGTGCGGGGGTGGTTTCAGGGGCGGGTGAGGGGAGGGTGCTGCTCATTGGGCAGTATGGAACGTAAAAGGAACAAGTGGGAAAGCGTTTTTTTGGGGGTGCGAAATGGGATTTGGGGGCGCGTTGGGGTGCCGGGTGATTTGAGGGTCGGGTGCTGGCTATTTTGATTTCACGCAAAGGCACGAAGGCACGAAGAGAAGAAGACAAACAGTGCCCCCCTCCTTCGTCACCCCGGACTTGATCCGGGGTCCATGCGGCGCCGCTGGAATGGATGCCGGATCAAGTCCGGCATGACGAAGAAAGGGCAGGTGTGGGCGCGCGGGGTCACGCTCCCAGCGGGGGCAACCCCAATTCCTCGGCCAAATCGCGCCAGTCGGGGTTGGCCGCCTCGATCAGCTCGATCTTCCACTTGCGCTGCCAGTTCTTGATCTGTTTTTCGCGGCCGATCGCGGCGTGCATAGTCCCGGCGAGTTCGAACCAGACGAGCATCTTGACGCCATAGCGTTTGGTGAAGCCGTCGAAACTGCCGACCCGATGCTGGCAGATGCGCTGGATAAGGTGCGAGGTGACGCCGGTGTAGAGCGTGCCGTGGCGCGCGCTGGCGGTGATATAGGCACAGGGTTGGAAGTCGGCGTGCATGGGGTGGAGGCTAGGGCGGCGATGGACCCCGGATCAAGTCGGGGGTGACGAAGATTGGTGCGGAACGGATGCTTCCCTCCCGCTCGTCATGCCGGGCTTGATCCGGCATCCATACGGTCTGGGGTTAAGTGGGTATTGTTGTCTATCACCGTAGTCCCCGAACGTCAGAGCGGAGCGGATGCCTTTCTACGAATTGTCACCTTGGACTTAATGATGTGCTTCATGGCAAACCGGCTGAATGTGGAATGGCCCCCGCAATCGAGGACATTGTTCCGCACACATCCCAGTCGCGCGTAGTAAATAACACCGAGAAGTCCGCTACTATAATCATTACGGCAGAGATCTGATTGGCACTTAGCGGGGGCGTGGAGTCCATTTTATTTCTAGAAGATCGTATTTTGTGGATGATCTCATTGAGAGGTGTCTTGAGAGATATCTGATTTTGGCGATAGTCCCGATCACGTATTTTTTCTAGAGCTTGTGTTCTCGCTTCAACAAAGCTCATTAGCAGTTCGACAACCCTAGGTTTCAAGCCAGTGGAACTGAGTAGCTTCCGTTCCATCTTGATAAAATAATCAAGTTCCATTCTTTCTGCCTGAATTAGGTGGCCTCCTGTTAAATAGCCGCTTCGCTCGCGAACGACTCCCAGTCGATTAATGAAATTTCTCCAATGCACGGAGGCCATGGCTCGCGATCGACCTTGTCGCTTCCGCCAACTTAAATAGATTTCACGAATGGAAGGGTCATATACGTCTGCTCCCCCAGCCAATCGTTCGACAAAATAGGCGCCTTCAACGAATTTCTTCGACGACGCGAATTCTTCAAGAAGTATTAAAAGCTTATGTGCCTCGGATTGCGATAGTACCGCTCCTCCGGCTGGGTAATTTGAATAGGTCTGGCTGTTATCACAATCGAGCAGAAGCGCGGCCATCAGACCCAGAAGTTCAATGTCGTCATTGGTCAAGAAGACCCGCGGATTATAAATCCCCATAGAAAGCTACCAAATCCGAGAGCGAAATCGTTCAAACCGAAAACCCCCCAGCGTTCCGCCGGTTCGAGCTTGCCGCCAACACCTTCTTCCCCTGCGGGGTCAGCGCCCATTTGGCTCCCTGCTGCACCACCAGCCCCAGCGCGGCGAGTTCGTCGCGGACGGGATCGGTGGGGAGCCCGGGGTGGCGGTTCGACAGGCGCTCCAGGCAGGCGCGCTGCGGCTGGCTGAGGATCAGGAGTTTTTCTTTTTTCTTTTCGGTCATTTTGTTTTTCGTAATCCTGTTGATTTGCCGCGACGCGATCGGTTGCGCTGGCTGGATTTCACCATTTTCCGCCCAAGGCGTCGATGGCTTTGAGCAGCGCCTTTTTGCTGCTGGAGCGGTTTTTGCCCGCATTGCGCGGCAGTTCGGGATTGCCGAGTGCGGCGCGGCGCGCGGCGAGGTCGGCCGAAAAGCGGGCAAAGTTGATGCGTGGCCCCGTCCAGTCGGGCGCCAGTTCAGGCTTTGAGCGCTGCGATGCCATAGTCTCCGACCGTTTCCTGTCTGATACGCCTTTCCAGATAGTCGAGATCGACATTCGGGTGAAGGGCAAACAAAATCCGCGCCTGATCCAGCCGGTCTTGCGCCGATCCGGAGGCATATTGACCCATGCGGTCGGCGATCAGATCCTCGACTGAAATGATGGCAAAGCTCGATCCGTCGCCCGTGTCCTCGACGAGCAGAATATGGTCGTGATCAATGTTGCCGTCCATCGGAACCGACCCGACAATTTCAAAGCCGAGTTTGAGTCCGGGGTGAACCCAGCCGCGCGCCAGTTGCCCGACGCCGGATGGCCGGATGAACCCGGCGTTTTGCAGTTCCTCGTCCAGCGCATCCTGCCACGGCGAGCAGATATCGAAATCGCCCGTCATCAAAGCGCTGCCCGAATAATATTCGACCGCCGCCCCTCCCACCAGCACCGGACGGGACAGGCCCCGTGCCGCCATCGCCTCGCTCACCCGAGCGAAGAGGCGAAGTGCCGCCTCGAACTCGGGGCGATAGGGGGAGGTCATTACTCCGCCGCGATCCCCGCTTTCGCGAACATGTCCTCGCCGTCGTTTTCGGCGTCGCCCGCCGGCGCGGCGTCGTCGCTGGTCTTGGCCTTCTTGCGGTTGTCGAAGCTGGTCCACACGGTGTTCCAGTCGCCGCGCGTCGCGGCCTTGCTGTACTCGGTCGCGCGCGTTTCGAAGAAATTGGCATGCTCGACGCCGTTCAAGAGCGGGGCAAGCCACGGCAGCGGGTGTTCGGCGATCATGTAGATCGGCTGGAAACCCAATTGCCCCAGGCGCCAGTCGGCGATGTAGCGGATGTAGCGCTTGATCTCCTTGGGCGTCATGCCGGGGACGGGGCCCTGTTCGAACGCCAGGTCGATGAACGCATCCTCGAGCCGCACCGTTTTCTGGCAGCAGTCGATGATGTCCTCCTTCACCGACTTGGTCAGGCAGCCGCGTTCCTTGACGAAGGCGTGGAAGAGGCGCGTGATCCCCTCGCAGTGCAGGCTTTCGTCGCGCACGGACCAGCTGACGATCTGGCCCATGCCCTTCATCTTGTTGAAGCGCGGGAAGTTCATCAGCATCGCGAAGCTGGCGAAGAGCTGCAGCCCCTCGGTGAAGCCGCCGAACATCGCGAGCGTGCGCGCGATATCCTCGTCGCTGTCGACGCCGAAGGTGCCGAGATAGTCGTGCTTCGCGCGCATCTCGTCATATTCGAGGAACATGCCATATTCGCTCTCGGGCATGCCGATCGTGTCGAGCAGGTGGCTGTAGGCCGCGATATGCACCGTCTCCATGTTGCTGAACGCGGTCAGCATCATCTTGATCTCGGTCGGCTTGAACACGCGGCCATACTTGTCGTGGTAGCAATCCTGCACCTCGACGTCCGCCTGGGTGAAGAAGCGGAAGATCTGGGTGAGCAGGTTGCGCTCATGTTCGGAAATCTTCTGCGCCCAGTCGCGGCAATCCTCGCCCAGCGGCACCTCTTCGGGCATCCAGTGGATCTGTTGCTGGCGCTTCCAGAAGTCATAGGCCCAGGGATATTCGAAGGGCTTGTAGGTCTTGCGGGCTTCGAGAAGGGGCATCTACGGTCTCCAGACTGGCTTCTATATCTCCTCTCCCACCGGGAGAGGAAGGGGCCCAAGGCGTCAGCCTTGGGAAGGTGAGGGTGTTCGGCGGTTGGATGATGGCGCGTTGCCGCCCTCACCCTCCCGCCGCTTCGCGGCTCCTTCCCTCTCCCGGAGGGAGAGGGATATTTGTTCGAGGACGCCTTTCGTGTTCGCGAGGACGTCGTTGTTCCAGAAGCGGAGGACCGTCAGGCCCTGCGCCTGCAGAAATTCGGTGCGGCGGGCGTCGTAGGCCGCCGCCTCGGCATGTTGGCCCCCATCCACCTCGATCACCAGCTTCGCGGCGAAGCTGTAGAAATCGGCGAAATAGGGGCCGATCGGTACCTGCCGCCGCCATTTCGCGGCGGGGAAGGCTTCGCGCAGCGCGCGCCACATCCGCTTTTCGGCGTCGGTGGCGTCCTTGCGCAAGGTCCGGGCGCGGGTGACGGTGCCGGAGGGTTGGTGGCGATAGGTTCGCATCCTCGTCGTCGCCCTCACCCTCACCCTTCCGGCGCTTCGCGCCTCCCTCCCTCTCCCGGGAGGAGAGGGATTTTGGGCGTCACTGACACGCCAGACACTCGTCGTAATCGGTGGTCGCGAGCTCGTATTTCGCCGCCTCGGGCGTGTTGTCGGCCTCGACCCCGCCCGCGAAGCCGGCGCGCTGGACGCTTTTCGAGCGGAGATAATAGAGCGATTTGATGCCGAGTTCCCATGCGCGATAGTGGAGCATCAGCAGATCCCATTTCTCGACGTCCGCCGGGATGAACAGGTTCAGCGACGCCGCCTGGTCGATATAGGGCGTGCGGTCGGCGGCGAGTTCGAGCAGCCAGCGCTGGTCGATCTCGAAGCTCGTCTTGAACACATCCTTTTCGTCCTGCGTCAGAAAGTCGAGGTGCTGGACGCTGCCGCCGCGTTCGAGGATCGAGTTCCACACTGCGTCGCTGTTCTTCGCCTTGTCGACGAGCAGCGCTTCCAAGTGCGGGTTGCGGATCGAGAAGCTGCCCGACAGCGTCTTGTGCGTGTAGATATTCGCCGGGATCGGCTCGATGCACGCGCTGGTGCCGCCGCAGATGATGGAAATCGACGCGGTCGGCGCGATCGCCATCTTGCAGCTGAAACGCTCCATCACGCCCTGATCGGCGGCGTCGGGGCAGGGGCCGCGTTCCTTTGCGAGCAGCATCGAGGCGGCGTCGACCTGCGCGCGGATATGCTTGAAGATCCTGAGGTTCGACGATTTCGCCATCGCGCCCTCGAACGGCAGGCCGCGCGCCTGCAGGAAGCTGTGAAAGCCCATGACGCCGAGGCCGACGCTGCGTTCGCGGCTGGCGCTATATTTGGCGCGCGCCATTTCGGGCGGGGCGCGGTCGATATAGTCCTGGAGGACATTGTCGAGCATGCGCATGACATCCTCGATGAAACGCTTGTCGCCGTTCCATTCGTCCCAGGTTTCGAGGTTGAGGCTCGAGAGGCAGCAGACCGCGGTACGATCGTTGCCGAGATGGTCGCGGCCGGTCGGCAGCGTGATCTCGCTGCACAGGTTCGAGGTCGTGACCTTCAGCCCCAGATCGCGGTGATGCTTGGGCATCATGCGGTTCACCTGGTCGATGAAGATGATATAGGGCTCGCCCGTCGCGAGGCGCGTTTCGACGAGCTTCTGGAAGAGGCTGCGCGCGTCGACGGTGCCGCGCACGCTGCCATCCTTGGGCGATTTGAGGTTGAACTCGGCGCCGTCGCGGACGGCTTCCATGAACTCGTCGGTCACGAGCACACCGTGGTGGAGGTTCAAGGCCTTGCGGTTGAAGTCGCCCGACGGTTTGCGAATCTCCAGAAACTCCTCGATCTCGGGATGCGAGATGTCGAGATAGCAGGCGGCCGAGCCGCGGCGGAGCGAACCCTGGCTGATCGCGAGGGTCAGGCTGTCCATCACGCGGACGAAGGGAATGATGCCGCTGGTCTTGCCGTTGAGGCCGACGGGTTCGCCGATGCCGCGCACCGCGCCCCAATAGGTGCCGATGCCGCCGCCGCGCGAAGCGAGCCAGACATTCTCGTTCCAGGTGCCGACGATACCCTCGAGGCTGTCGTCGACCGAGTTGAGGTAGCAGCTGATCGGCAGGCCGCGCCCCGTTCCGCCGTTCGACAGCACCGGGGTCGCGGGCATGAACCAGAGCTTCGAGATATAATCATAGAGGCGCTGGGCATGATCCTGGTCGTCGGCATAGGCGTCGGCGACGCGCGCGAAGAGATCCTGATAGGATTCGCCGGGCAGGAGATAGCGGTCCTGCAGCGTTTCCTTGCCGAAATCGGTGAGCAGCGCGTCGCGGGTCGCATCGGTGACGATAGCGAATCGGCGTGCATGAACCTTGGGTTCGCCGCCGTCGCCCGGCGTCGCCGCGGGCGCGGGCGTCGATTCGCGCTTCGCCTCCGGCGCTGCGGGCGCATCATTCTTCGTCAGTTCCACCGTCGCCACGTCGTTCGTCTCCACCCGTTCGCTTTCCCGAAAATCCATCCTGTTCGCCCCCCGATCCATATGCGCACAAAGATGTGCATGTTCCTGTCTTGTTCGACTCAGGGCGAAGCCCTGACCTTAGCATCTTTACCCGCCCGCATGGGCACCCTTTTTTGGACGCAAGCAGGGTTTTTCCGGGCCCATATGCGATGGGCGACGGAAATCCGCCACTTCCAGCCTGATACAATTTATTGGGGTGCCCCCGTGGTCGACCCACCACCCATAGTGCCACGTCGGCGCGACGATGCAAGAGAGTAAATGACGGATCGGGGACTCAACTCGTCGATATTTTGATTCGACTGGTCGACGGTCATGCGCGTCGGCGACGCGCGTTGCCAGCGTTTCTGCGGCCCCCGGCGCGGTCCATGCCGGGGGCGCGGCGCCGAAAAATATGCGGCGGCGAAAGTCGGTGGCGGGGAGGAGAGGAGATTTACACGCCTGTGGCGGTTAACGACCGGTTGCAGACCTTTATTCAATCGTCATCCCGGCGAAGGCCGGGATCTCATCCTCTCGGTTTGCCGCACCGGCGAGATCCCGGCCTTCGCCGGGATGACGGATAAGGGTTCGCCGGGATGACGGATAAGGGCAGGTCCGGAATCCACCCCGAAGTGGCCTCTGGTCGGTGCATCCGTGCGGGCCATAAGGGCAAAAGAAAAGGGCCCCGGCGATGCCGGAGCCCCTGTCTTAATTTCGTTCCAGATTAAGCCTGGCCGCCAGCACTGTCAGTGCCACCGCCGCCCAGGAAGCGCCAAAACCAACCCATGACAAATCTCCTGATAAGACTGCCCACGCAGAACAGTTAACAGGGCATATACCTTAATTAGTAAGGTAAATCGAGTCTTAACTATAAAGATTGCCGCCATTTTGGCGATTATGCGGTGCGGCTGTGCGGCGGGGTCGTCAGGGCGGCGACGAGATCGGAAAACAATTGCGGTTTTCCAAGATGATAGCCTTGGCCGACATCGCAACCGAGGCCGACGAGCAGCGCCATTGTTTCTGCATCTTCAATGCCTTCGGCGACCGCGACGGCGCCGAGACGGTGCGCCAGATCGACGGTCGATTTGACGACTTCGCGGTTGCGCTGCGAATCGCGCATTGTCGAAACGAATCGCTTGTCGATCTTGATTTCGTCGGCCTCGATCTCGGTCAGATATTCGAGGTTCGACTGGCCGGTGCCATAATCGTCGATCGAAAGGCGAATCCCCGTGCGGCGGAGTTGCGCCAGCGTCTGGCGCGCCTGTCGGCTGTTTTCGATCTGTGCGGTTTCGGTGATCTCGATCGTCAACGCCTCCGGCGGCAGATGATGCGCGTTGAGCATGACGCGGATCGTTCCGACAAGGTCGCTGTGGTCGAGCAGCGTCGCGGACAGGTTGACCGACATGTTGATGTGGACGCCGCGCTCGCGCAGCTGCGCCGCCGACCGGATCGCCTGATCCATCACGAACAGCGTGAGGCGATAGATGTCCTGGCTTTTTTCGGCCTGTATGATGAACTCGTCAGGCGGAATGGGGCCGCGCGTCGGATGCGTCCAGCGCGCGAGCGCCTCGACCCCGACAAGCCGACGGGTTGCGATTTCATATTGAGGCTGGAAGGCGACCCAGATGTCGCCGCCGGTCAGCGCGTCCTCGAGCTGTGAGTGGAAGGAGAGCTGCCAGCCGGCGTCGTCCTTTTGCCGCGGCGTATATTTGGTCCAAAGCGCGCGGGTGCGGATCGCGCGCTCGGCGGCGACAAGGGCGGCCGCGAGCCGCTGCGCGTTCGACCCCTCGAACTCGTCGTTGACCCCGAACGCGATGGCGACGTCGACGCGCAGGTCGCCGATCGTGAGCGGCGCGTTGAAAAGTGCGGCGAGCCCGGCAAGCTGCCCTTCGATCTGGCTGTGCTGATAATAGGGCACAAGCCAGGCGAAGGTGCCGTCGAGGTCGTGGTGCAGCGTGGTGCCCTGCGAAGCGAGTTGGAGGCGGCGCGTCACCTGTTCGACGAGCCTGTCAATGCCGTCGCCCGGAATGAAGGCGGCAAGATCCTCGAAGTTGACCACCTTGGCGGCAATCACCGTCGCGCTGCCAAAAGGCGGCAGTGAACGGAGCGCTTCAAAGTTGGGCAGTCCCGAGAGGGGGTTCTCGCGCTGCGCCGAACTACGCCTGCGGGTGCGAGAAACGTTGATGGCGATCGCTGCGACATAGACCAGCGCTGCACCGATCCAGGACGTCACAAGCATCGTTCCAAGAACGATCTTGCCACCGATCAAGATAACGGTCGAGCCGATCATGGCGGCCATAACGGCTCGTTGAAAGCGCCGAATAAGTGTTATTCCCGTAAGCACGATCGCGACGAGCAAGGGGGGCAGCCAGCCGATGTCGATTGGGTCGCCTCGCTTCAGCGTTTCCGCCGCTATGACGTGAATGAATCCGCCGGGAACCCGATCATGACCGGGCAAATAGAAATAGTCCTGAAAGCTCGGTGCGGTTGGCGCGAATATAACGTCCTTTCCAGCGAGTTCGCGCGCTCCGATCTTGCCCGAAAGCAAGTCTGCGGCACTATATTCCGTGATCGTGCCGGTGTCATAGCTCAGATCCAGACGAAAACTTTCGGGAGTGTCGCTGCTCTTTCCCGCGATGATAGCCGCAAAGCTAGAGCATGCTGTATTTAGACGGAAGCGTATCCGGCGTTTCGGAGGTAGTTGGCGCACTCGGAGGGTGAGACGATGTCGAGGATGTCGCCGACGCGGCGCCATGTGGCGTCGTGATCGCGT